>Ga0182012_10000110_pt1 | contig 87411 bp, 93 predicted proteins | sample 612S2SmetaG_FD_120486 | JGI IMG/M metagenome (GOLD analysis project Ga0182012, IMG submission 120486) | Permafrost microbial communities from Stordalen Mire, Sweden - 612S2S metaG | ecosystem: Environmental > Terrestrial > Soil > Wetlands > Permafrost | place: Sweden: Stordalen | collected... | reverse complement strand
CTGTCGAGCACGGCCGCCAGGCTGCCCTGATGGCCCCCACCGAGACGCTCGCCGAACAGCACTTCGCGACCGTTCAGCGGCTGCTGGGGGGCGAGAGCGTCCCGGTTGCGCTGCTCACCGGATCCACACCTGGCCGCCGCCGCGCCGACATCCTGGGAAAGCTCGCCACGGGAGAGCTATCGCTGGTGGTGGGCACGCATGCGCTGATCGAGCCGGATGTGCGCCTGTCCTCGCTTGCCGTGGCGGTGATCGACGAGCAGCACCGCTTCGGCGTGCGCCAGCGGGCCGCGCTGGCAGAAGCGGAGCCGGCGCTGGCCGCCCACACCCTGCACATGACCGCCACGCCGATACCCCGCACGCTGGCGCTCGCGCGCTACGGGGACCTCGACAGCAGCACCCTGCGCGAGCTGCCGGCCGGGCGCCAGCCGATCGAGACGCGTCTGGTGGCCGGCGAGGAGCAGCGAGCCTCCGCCTACGCGCGTCTTCGGGCGGAGCTCTCACAGGGCCGCCAGGCCTACGTGGTGTGCCCGCTGATCGACGAGGCCGAGGCGGATCTCTCGGCGCCGGGCGCGTCCGGGCCGCCGCAGCCGGACGGGGTGCGCGCCGCCACGGCGGAGCTCGCCCGTCTGCGCGACGGCGAGCTCGGTGGGTTCGAGCTCGAGCTGCTGCATGGCGGCATGAGCGCCAAGGACAAGCAGGCTGCAATGGCACGGTTCGCCGCCGGCAGCGCGCAGGTGCTCGTGGCCACCACCGTGATCGAGGTGGGCATCGACGTCCCGAACGCGACGGTGATGCTGATCGAGAACGCAGAGCGCTTCGGGATCTCGCAGTTGCACCAGCTGCGCGGGAGGGTGGGCCGCGGCGAGCATCGCTCGCTGTGCCTGCTCGCAGGCCCCGCCGACGCGGCGGGCTCAGCGAGGCTGAGCGCGCTGGTGGCGCACAGCGACGGGTTCCGGCTGGCCGAGATCGACCTGCGCATGCGCAAGGAGGGCGAACTCGCCGGGACGCGCCAGTCGGGGCTCAGCGGCTTCAGGATCGCGCGGCTGCCCGAGGACGCGGACCTGCTCGAGCGCGCTCGAGCGCATGCCGAGGCGATGCTCGCCGGCGACCCGGAGCTGGCGTGGGCCGAGCACGCGCTGCTGGGGCTCGCCCTGGGCGCCGGCGCCGAGGGCGCTCCGGCCGCGCCGATACCGGCCTGACACCGAGTAGGGCGCCGAGCGCACACCCGGCGCCGGGCGCACGCCTTCGGTATCCGCCTGATGCGAGAGCGGGCGTTACGGTGCCAGGATGCGGGTGATCGCGGGAAGCCTCGGCGGCAGGCGCTTGAAGGCGCCGCCGGGTCGAGGCACGCGACCGACCTCCGAGCGGGTGCGTGAGGCGCTGTTCTCGATGCTGGGCACCGTCGAGGGGGCGGGCGTGCTGGACCTCTTCGCGGGCACCGGGGCCTTGGGGATCGAGGCGCTGTCGCGTGGCGCCGGGCGTGCGGTGTTCGTCGAGCGCGACGCGGCCGCCGTGAGGGTTCTGCGCGAGAACCTCACCGCGCTCTCGCTCCCTGCGGAGAGAGCCCAGGTGCGCCGCGGTGACGCGCTGGCAGCGCTCCGCGCCGCGCGCGAACGCCAAGAGACATACGATCTGGTCTTCATCGACCCCCCATACGACCGGGCGGAGGATCTGGGGCCGCGCCTCACCGAGCTTCTGCCCGCGCTCCTGGCGCCCTCAGCGCTGGTGGCCGTCGAGAACGACCGGCGGGCGCCGCTGACGCTGGCGCTGGACGTCGACCGGCGCAGGCGCTACGGGGACACTTCGATCACAATCCACCGCCATCCATGAACCAGACACGCAAGACGATCGCGGTTTGCCCGGGCACCTACGACCCGATCACCAACGGACACCTGGATGTGATCCGCCGCGCCGCGGGCCTCTACGAGGAGGTGGTGGTGGCGGTGGTCAACCGCTCGGTGCGCAAGAGCTCCGCGCTGTTCGGGATCGAGGACCGCGTGGGCTTCATCGAACGCGCGATCCCCGACCTGGAGGGAGTGCGCGTGGAGCCGTTCTCGACGCTGGTGGTGGACTTCGCCCGCAGCATCGGCGCGAAGGCGATCGTCAAGGGCCTGCGCGCCATCTCGGACTTCGAGTACGAGCTCGAGATGAACCAGCTCAACCGCCGCCAGGATCCGGGGATCGAGTCCGTCTACCTGATGGCAAGTCCGCAGTACAGTTTTCTTTCCTCCAGCGGCGTCAAGGAGCTGGCCACGTTTGGTGGCAAGATCGACGACCTGGTGCCCGATGAGGTGGCACGGCGCTTGCAGGAAGAGCTGGCACGCTGACGAAATCAGAGCAAATGGACGTCCTGGTACTGATAGACAAGCTCGACGATCTGGTGCACAACGCCAAGACCATCCCCCTGAGCGACTCCGTGCGAGTCGACAAGGAGGAGATCTACGACATCCTGGACCAGATGCGCGCGACGATCCCCGAGGAGATCAAGCAGGCGCGCTGGATCGTCAAGGAGCGCCAGGAGATGCTCGCGGAGGCCAAGAAGGAGGCCGAGCGGATCATCAAAGAAGCACGCGAGCGCCAGGAGCGCCTGGTGGGCGACGAGGAGGTCACCAAGCAGGCCGAGCGTGCCGCCGAGGACATCATCGAGGATGCCCGCACCCGCGAGCGCGAGATCAGGCTGGGTGCAGAGGACTACGCAGACGAGATCCTCAACACACTCGAGGTCAACCTCTCCAAGTTCATCGCCGCGGTCCAGCGAGGGCGCGAGCGACTGCAGGGCAAGGACGAGCCGGCTGAAGTCAGCTAGAGCAGGCGCCGGCGTGACGCGCCGGGTGTAGGGTCAGCGCGTGGATCGCAACGCTGCGAGGTACAAACTGGAGGTGGCACGCACGCTGCTTGCCACCGGCATGATCGCTCCCAGCCGCCCGGACCGGGCGCTGCGCTCGGTCTCCGCGCTGCGGCGCTGGGGGCCGACGCCCGCCGCCGCCTACATCGGCGCAGCCGCGCGATACCCCGACCGTGCGGCGGTCATCGACGACCGCGGCATCGTGACCTTCGCGGAGGTCCACAGCAGGACCAACGCGCTCGCGCACGCCCTCTCCAGGGATGGCATCTCCGCGGGAGACGGCGTGGCGATCATGTGCCGCAACCACCGCGGCTTCATCGACGCCACGGTTGCGTGCGCGAAGCTCGGAGCGAGCGCGCTCTACCTCAACACAGCGTTCGCCGGGCCGCAGATCGCCGATGTCCTCGCGCGCGAGGACCCCGTGGCCGTCATCTACGACGAGGAGTTCGCCGAGCTTGTCTCCCCTGGCCTGGCTGGGCGCAAACGCTATGTGGCGTGGAGCGAGCCGGGTAGCGCTCACGCGGAGGCGACGCTCGCGGCGCTGATCGCCGCCGGGGATACCTCCGAGCTCTCACCGCCGCCCGAGAGGGGGCGCGTGGTGATTCTCACCTCCGGCACCACCGGCGCTCCCAAGGGCGCCACGCGCAAACAGCCGGACTCGCTCGAGCCGGCCGCGGCGCTGTTCTCCAAGATCCCGCTGCGCGCGCGGGAGACGACCGTGATCGCGGCGCCGATGTTCCATTCTTGGGGCTTTGCTCACTTCACGCTCGCCCTGCCGCTGTGCTCGACGATCGTGCTGAGGCGCAGGTTCGACCCGGAGGAGACGCTGCGTGCCGTGGCCCAGCATCGCGCCAGCACGCTGGTGCTGGTTCCGGTGATGCTGCAGCGGATCCTGGAGCTGGGCGCGCACGTGATCGCGCGCTACGACGTGCACTCGCTGCGCGTGATCGCGCTCAGCGGCTCGGCTCTGCCGGGGGAGCTTGCGATTCGCGGCATGGACGTGTTCGGTGAGGTTCTCTACAACCTGTATGGCTCCACCGAGGTGGCCTGGGCGACGATCGCCACGCCCGAGGACCTCCGCCAGGCGCCCGGGACGGCCGGGCGCCCGCCGATGGGAACCGTGGTCAGGCTGCTCGACGACGGGGGTCGCGAGGTGGCACCCGGCGAGTCCGGGCGCATCTTCGTGGCCAACGAGTTCGTGTTCGAGGGCTACACGGGCGGCGGCAACAAGGAGGTCATCGACGGGCTGATGAGCACCGGCGACGTCGGGCATCTGGACCGGGCCGGGCGCCTGTTCGTGGACGGACGCGACGACGAAATGATCGTCAGCGGCGGCGAGAATGTGTTTCCGCGAGAGGTCGAGGACCTGCTGGCCGACCGCGCGGAGGTCGAGGAGGTCGCGGTCCTGGGGGTGCCCGACGAGGAGTTCGGGCAACGGCTCGTGGCCTACGTGGTGTTGAGGGCGGGCATGCCCGCCGACGGCGAGGCGCTGAAGGCGCACGTGAAGGCGAACCTCGCCCGCTTCAAGGTCCCGCGCGAGATCTTCTTCGTGGCCGAGCTGCCCCGCAATGCCACCGGCAAGATCCTCAAGCGCGAGCTCGCCGGCGATGCCGGCGGCGCTCGCTAGCCTGGAGCGGTGGCACCGCTGGCCGACGACTTCGATCTCGCGGGGCTTCGCCTCACCGCGGGGGAGGGCCGCAAGCTGGAGCTCGAGGTGTCGATCGAGGACCTGCAGCTGGGCAGCGAGACCTACAGGGCGCTGCCCGAGAGGATTCCGGTGGCGCTGGACGTCTCGCGCATGACCGGCGGCGGCTACGCGCTGCGGCTGCGCTTCGTCGCCGAGGTCTGCGGGCCGTGCATGCGCTGCTTGAAGCCCGCGCATCCGGCGGTTGCGGTGGATGCCCGCGAGATCGACAGCCCCTCCGGCGGAGAGGACATGGAAAGCCCATATGTCCACGAGGAGACGCTCGATCTGAGCGGTTGGGCGCGCGACGCGTTCGCACTGGCGATGCCGCTGAAGGTGCTCTGCCGGGAGGACTGCCTGGGTCTGTGCGCGGTGTGCGCGGCCGACCTCAACGAGGCGGGAGCCCCTCATCATCACGACGCTGAGCCCGACCCTCGCTGGGCCAAGCTGCGCGAGCTGAAGATCGAATAGCGCTCCGGGGGCCTGGCAGCGGGCGGGGGGCTGGTAGCCTTCTGTGGCCGATGGCCGTACCCAAGAAAAAGCAGTCCCACGCCCGTACCGCCCAGCGGCGCGCACAGCACAAGATCCTCGCGCCCTCCGTGAACGCGTGCCCGCAGTGCCACAGCCCGCGACGGCCGCACCGGGTGTGCCCCGTCTGCGGTACCTACGCAGGCCGTGAGATCGTCGCGGCCGGAGGCTCCGGACACGACCACGATCACGACCACGACTAGCGGACAGTGACCCCAGGGGTCTCGCCCTCCCCGTCAGCCGGCGGTGATTCGCGCGAGTGCGTGGTCGCGGTGGACTGCAACGGCGCGGACCTGGGGCCGGGCGAGGTGGCGGCGGGTGCAGCGCTGGCGGTCTCGCGCGGAGCGCGCGTTGTCCTGTTCGGTCCGGCCGCGGAGCTGGGGGCGATGCCTGCGGGCGTGGAGGTGGTCGACGCGCCGGTGTCGATCGCCAAGGCGGCCGACCCCGTTGCCGCCGCCAGGACCACCCCGGATTCCTCGATCGTGCAGGCCGCCAGGGCGGTCGCCGAGGGCCGCGCGCAGGCCCTGGTATGCGCGGGCGGGACCGGCGCGGCGCTGGCGGCGGGAACCTTCAACATCAGGCGGGCCCCGGGCATCTACCGCCCCGCCCTGGCATTGCCGCTTCCGGTCCCGGGCCATCCGGTCACGTTGCTCGACGTGGGGGCCAGCTCCGAGGCCCGCCGCGAGCACATCGTGCAGTTCGCGTTCATGGGCGCTGCACTCGCGCAGAGCGTGCTCGGCGTGAGCCGCCCCAGGGTGGGCCTGCTCTCCAACGGCGAGGAGGCCGGGCGCGGCAGCACGCTGGTGCTGGAAGCCCATGACGAGCTGCGCGAGCGCGCCGGCGCAGGCCTCGAGGCGTTCGAGTTCGTCGGCAACGTGGAGGGCGGCGACGTGGTGGCCGGACGCGCGGACGTGATCGTCACCGACGGGTTCACCGGCAACGTCGCGCTGAAGCTGATGGAGGGCGTCTCCCAGACGATCCTGGGAGCGATCCGCGAGGCGGCCATGAGCTCCACGCGCGCCAAGATCGGCGGTCTGCTGCTGCGCGGCGCGTTGGGGGGCATGCGCGCCGAGATCGATCCCGAGGCGAGCGGCGGCGCGTATCTGCTGGGCCTGCGCAGGCTGGGCGTGGTACCGCACGGACGCTTCACGCGGGCGGGCTTCGCCGAGGCGATCCTGCGAGCAGACCGCGGTGCGCGCGAGGACATCGTCGGGCAGACCCACCGGGCTCTGCGGGCGGCGGGCGCGTTGCGCAGAGCTCCGGTGTCCGTTGCTGACGCTAGCCTGCCGCGAACGCCATGAGAGCCACGCCAGCCACAGCCCGATGAGCGAGCGCACGCCCGAGGAGATCTTCCTGCTGATCCAGTCGCACCTGGCCGACGAGCTGGATGTCGACCCCGCAGCGATCGATCGCTCGACGCGCTTCAAGGAGGATCTGGAGGCTGATTCGCTGGACCTGTACACGCTCGTGCAGGAGCTCGAGGACACATACGGCGTGCGCATGTCCGACGAGCAGGCCGCAGGCATCCTCACCGTGGGCCAGGCCGTGGACTTCGTGCTCGCGCACGCCGGCGCCGCCGATGAGCCCGAGCGCGCCTGATGGCCGCGCCGGCATCCGCGCCGCCGGTCGCAGAGGCTGCCGGAAGGGCGGCGGTGAGGCCACGCACGCCCAGCGACTCGACGATGCTGCTCGCCCAGCTGCTTGACGAGCTCCCGGAGGATCTGGCGCGTCAGGTCTTCACACATGCCTCCTGGAGTGAGCGGCGCAGCGACTCCTACGTGCGTCTCGCGTTCCTCGGCGACAGCGTGCTCTCGCTGGCGGTGACCACGCACCTGTATCCGAGGCTTGAGGCCGAGCGCTTCGGCGCGGGCCGTCTCACGAAGATCCGCGCCCAGGCGGTCTCCGGCGTCTCGTGCAGGGCCGTGGCCGAACGCCTTGCGCTGCTCGAGCGCATGCGTGCCGCTGCACCCGCCGGGGTGCGCGAGAACGCTGCGGCACTGCTCGGCACCGAGCGTGTGCTGGCCTCGGTCACCGAGGCGGTGATCGGTGCCTGCTATCTGCACGCCGGCTACGAGCGGACCGCCCAGGCGGTGGTGGAGGCCTTCGCACCGGAGATCGAGGGCGCCCTGGAGCACCCGGTCGACTTCAAGTCCGCGCTGCAGGAGATCCTGGCGCGGCGCGGCGCGGAGGTCGGCTACGAGGTCACCGGCGAGGATGGCCCGCCGCACGCGCGCACCTACACGGTGCTCGCGCGCGTGGACGGCCAGCCGCTGGGCGCGGGCAGCGGGCGCAGCAAGAAGCATGCCGAGCAGGAGGCCGCGAGGGTGGCCGTCGAGGCGCTGGAGGGCGAGTGAGCTCGCGACGGAGGCCGGCTTGCACCTGAAGTCCCTCACACTGAAGGGCTTCAAGTCCTTCCCGGATCGCACCCGTCTTGATTTCGGACCGGGCGTGAGCGTGGTCGTCGGCCCCAACGGCTCTGGCAAGTCAAACGTCACCGACGCCGTCCTGTGGGCGATGGGCGAGCAGTCGCCGCTGGCGATTCGCGGCGGATCGATGCAGGACGTGATCTTCGGGGGAGGACGCGGCATCGCGCCGCGCAGCGCCGCCGAGGTGGAGATCGTGCTCGACAACTCCGATGGCACCGTCGCGCTGCCGCTCAGCGAGATCTCGATCGTGCGGCGCCTGGATCGCAACGGCGAGGCCGGCTATCTCCTCAACGGCGCCAGGGCGCGGCTGACAGACGTGATCGAGGTGCTATCCGACACGGGTCTGGGCAAGGAGACCCACTCGGTCATATCGCAGGGTCGCGTGGACGCGATCGTCACCTCCAAGCCGCGCGATCGCAGGATGCTGATCGAGGAGGCTGCCGGCCTGGGCAAGCACCGCAAGCGGCGTCGTCGCGCGCAGCTGAAGCTCGAACGCACCCAGGAGAACCTCGACCGGGCGCTGGACATCGAGCGAGAGGCGCGCACGCGCCTGCGCCCGCTCAAGCGCCAGGCAGAAGCCGCGGACCTGCACGAGCGCCTAGCTGCAGATCCTGCAGGCGCGCCTGGCCCTGGCGCTCGAGTCCTCCAGCGGGCGCCGGCGCGAGCTCTCGCGCGCAGAGGCACAGGTCGCCGCCGCGCGTGGCGCCCGTGCGGCGCTGGAGGCCTCGCTGCAGGAGACCGTCGACCGCCGCGGGGCCGCCGAGCGGGCGCTGGCCGAGCGCGCAGAGCGCCACGACGCGCTCTCGCGACGCCTGTATGAGACACGGTCGGCCGGCGAGCGCCTGGAGCTGCGAGCCGAGCAGGCGCAGGCCTCGGTGCGCACGCTCTCGCGTCGCATCGAGCGCGTTGCACAGGAGCTGGCGGGCATGCAGGAGCCGGGCAGCGACGATCGGGGCGAGCGCGAGCGCAGCAGCCAGGACGCCCAGCGCGTGGTCGCTCTGGAAGGTGAGCTTGACCGGTTGCGCGCCGGGCGCGAGCTGGAGCTGGAGCGTGAGCTGGAGCAGCTGGCCGGCGAGCTTCAGGCTCATGAGGCCGCACTCGAGTCAGCCGAGGCGCAGCGCGTCCGGGCCGGCGAGGCAGGCGAGGCCGCGGAGCACGAGGCGAGGCGCGCGCGCGAGCGCCTGGCCGCGGCAGAGCGCGAGGCTCAGGAGGCTCGGCGCGAGGCCGAGAGGATCGGCGCGGAGCTGGCGGCTGCCAACCAGTTCCTGCGCGCGCACGCCCGCTTCGACGGCGAGCGCAGCGATGCTCCGCGGGCGCTGAGTGAGGATCTGCGAGTGAGCGCCGGCTATGAGCTCGCGCTGGCGGCAGCGCTGGGCGGGCGCCTGGACGCGGCGGTCGTGTCCGACGTGGCCGGTGCGCACGCCGTGCTCGACCGGGCGGGCCCAGACGGAGGCGGAGCCCTGCTTGCGGCTCCCGGCGCGGCGGGGAGCGGCTCCTCCGATGCGGCTGTTGAGGAGCCACCGGCCCCCGGGGCGCGCCGGCTGATGGACCTGCTGAGCGGGCCGGCGGAGGCTGTTGCGCTGGCCGCACGGCTGCTGGCGGATGCATGGGTGGTGGAGCGTCTTGAGGACCTGCCCGAGGACTTCGGCGGGATCGCGGTCACCCAGCGCGGAAGGGTGTGGTTTGGCTCATGGGGCGAGGTCCGCCAGCTGAGCGAGGGCGGCAGCGAGCTGGTGCTGGCAAGACGCAACGAGCGCGACGCGCTGATCGCCGCCTCCGAGCGCGCGGCGCAGACGGAGATTCTCGCGCGCGCCCGCCGCGAGGACGCCCAGGGCGCGCTGCGCGGCGCGGAGGACGCGCTGCTCGCAGCCCAGGAGGCACTGCGCGCGCACGAGCGCGCGGTCGTGGAGGCTGGCGAGACGCTGCGGCGTACCGGATGGCTGATCGAGCAGCGCAGGAGTGCCCCCGCCGAGGGACCGCTGGCGGTCAGGCAGGCCGAGCTCGAGGGCGAGCTCGCGGCCGAGCGCCGAGCTGCCGAGCGCGTCGAGCGCGACCGGGTGGCACGGCTCGCCCGCCTGCAGCGCCTGCGCGCCCAACACGCGGCCGACAGCGCGCTGGCTCCGCTGGCCGGCCGGCTGGCTCCGGCACTGCGGATCGCGGGCGAGGCGGTGGATGCTCGCCGGCAGGCGCTGGAGCACGAGCTCGCGGGAGATCGCCTGGCAGGCGAGCGGATGGCGGGGGAGCTGCGCGCGTGCGCGGCGCGCGAGTCCGAGCTGCAGGCCGAGCTGCGCAGCGCAGGCGAGGCGGTCACGGCCGCGGAGGTGAGCGCCCAGCGGGTTCGCGACCAGGCTGCGGACGCGGAGCTCGAGTTGACACACGTCGCCGGCCGGCTGGGCGTCGCCCTGTCGGTGGGCAGCGACGGGGAGACGGTCGTGGCGGGAGAGGAGCCACAGCAGGCGCTGGGGGAGCAGGAGCGCACCGCGCTGGAGGAGCGCGTGCAGCGCCTGACGCGCCGGCGCGAGCAGCTCGGGCCGGTCAACCCGCTGGCCGCCGAGGAGTACGGGCAAGCGGTGGAGCACGTAGACGAGCTGGAGCGCCAGCGCGGGGACCTGGAGACGGCTCTGCGCGAGCTGCGCGGCGTGATCCGCGACACCGACCGCCAGATCGAGGAGACCTTCGAGCAGACCTTCGCGGCGGCCGCGCGCAACTTCCGGGAGCTCGTCGGCGACGTCTTCCCGGGAGGCTCGGGTGCCCTGCGGCTGGTGGCCGAGGAGGTCGCGCCGCGGGCGGTGCTGGGTGGCCAGCCGCTCCCGGACGCAGAGCAGGAGGAGCGGATCGAGGCAGCGGCGGAGGCGGAGTCTCAGGCGCAGGCAGCACCCGCCGAGGAGCAGGAGCTTCCCGGAGTGGAGATCGAGATCACGCCCGCGGGCAAGTCCACCAAGCGCCTGTCGCTGCTCTCCGGAGGCGAGAAGTCGATGACGGCGCTGGCGTTCCTGTTCGCCGTGTTCCTCGCCCGGCCGTGCCCGTTCTACATCCTCGATGAGGTGGAGGCTGCGCTGGACGACCTCAATCTGGACCGCTTCCTGTCGCTGCTTCGCCGCTACGCCGACCGCGCGCAGTTCATCGTGATCACCCATCAGAAGCGAACGATGGAGGCCGCCGACTGGCTCTACGGCGTATCGATGGGGGCGGACGGCGTCTCGAAGGTGCTCTCACGGCGCCTGCCATCCGAAGCGCAGGACCCCGAGCGGGAGACCGCCGCCGTAGCCTGAGCGCCGCGGCGCTCGGGCTCCCACAGGTGGTCCTCGGCGTCCCCGCAGTGCGCCCCCGGCGTCGGGGTGCGACCGTGCGGTGCCCGGCGCCCCGTGCGCTGCTATCGTCGCGCGGCCCGTGGCACGCGACTGGAGCGACCTGTTCATCACAGCATCCGAGCAGGCCTCGGATGCGCCCGGGGATCAGGAGCAGCAGAGCAGCCGGCGAGGGCTCTTTCGCAGGCTGCGCGAGAGCATGGCCAAGACGCGCCAGGCTCTGGGCAGCGAGATCCAGGCGACCCTGTTCGGCGAGCTCGACCAGCAGACCTGGGAACGCCTGGAGGAGATCCTGATCATGGCTGACGTCGGCGCGCAGACCACCGCGGTGGTCGTATCCGCGCTGGAGGCGGAGGCGGCGGCGGGGGATCTCGAGGGCGGCGAGGCGCTCAGCGAGCGCCTGATAGAGCTGCTGGCGCAGACCGCGCGGGTGGGAGAGGACCGCATCGACATCCGCCCGCGCCCGACGGTGATCATGGCGGTTGGCGTGAACGGCACGGGCAAGACCACCACGATCGGCAAGCTGGCATGGCATCTGCGCCAGGAGCTCGGCTGCAGCGTGCTGCTGGCGGCCGGTGACACCTTCCGCGCGGCAGCCTCCGAGCAGCTGCAGGGCTGGGCGCAGCGCGCGGGCTGTGAGATCGTTACGGGAGCGGAAGGCTCGGACCCGGGAGCTGTCGCGTTCGAGGCCATCGCCAGAGCCCGCAGCGAGAGCGTCGACGTGGTGATCATCGACACCGCGGGGCGGCTGCACACCCAGGATGACCTGATGGGCGAGCTGGCCAAGGTCAGGCGCGTGATCTCTCGCCAGCTGGACGGCGCCCCGCATGAGACGCTGCTGACGATCGACGCCACCACCGGCCAGAACGGTCTGCGCCAGGCGAAGCTGTTCGCGCAGAGCGCAGCCGTCACGGGGGTCGTGCTGACCAAGCTCGACGGCACCGCACGCGGGGGAATCGCGCTTGCGATCGCGAGGGAGCTGGACCTGCCGGTGAAGCTGATCGGGGTGGGCGAGACCCTGGAGGACCTGCGCCCCTTCGACGCCGAGGACTTCGCCAGAGCGCTGGTCGCCGAGCCGCAGTGAGCTAACCTGCAGAGATGGGCGGGTGGATCATCTGGCTTGTTCTGGCTTGCCTGCTCGGGTTCGGAGAGCTACACCAGGGTGGCTTCTACCTCGCTCCGTTTGCTCTCGGCGCCGGCCTGGCCGCGGTGGTCGGTGCGCTTGGTGTCGGTGCTGCGCTCTCGGGCGTGGTGTTCGTGGCGGGCTCGGGGATCGTGGTGCTCACGCTCGGTCCGGTGGCGCGCCGGCATCGCCGGCTGCCGCCGCCGATCAGGACGGGGGCGGCTGCGCTGATCGGGCGCCGCGCGATGGTGCTGGAGCGGATCGTCAACGACGAAGGTCTCGGCTGCGTGCGCATCGAGGGTGGCGAGGTGTGGACCGCTCGCAGCTTTGACGACGACGAGGTGATCGAGGCCGGCGAGCGGGTCGAGGTTGTGGAGATCCGCGGAGCGACGGCGCTCGTGATGCACTGATTGGGCGTAGGCTGGGAAAGCGCTGATCCAGCACGGACAGCATCGAGAAAGGAACGTCTCCGCAATGGTCGCTCTCATCGTCGTCGCAGTGATCGTGCTGTTCGCGCTGGTCGTCGCAGCGCGTGCGATCCGCGTGATTCCGCAGGCCCGCGCAGGCGTGGTTGAGCGGCTGGGCCGCTACAGCCGCACGCTCGAGCCGGGGCTCACGCTCGTCACGCCGTTCATCGACCGCGTCCGGCCACTGGTGGACCTGCGCGAGCAGGTGGTCAACTTCAGCCCGCAATCGGTGATCACCGAAGACAACGTGGTCGTGGGGATCGAGACGGTGCTGTACTTCACGATCACCGACCCCCGCTCGGCGACCTATGAAATCGCCAACCCGCTCACCGCTATCGAGCAGTTGACCGTCACCACGCTGCGCAACGTGATCGGCGGGCTGACGCTCGAGGCGACGCTGACCGCGCGCGAGAACGTCAACACCGAGCTTCGCGTGGTGCTGGACGAGGCGACCGGCAAGTGGGGCATAAGGATCAACCGCGTGGAGATCAAGTCGGTGGATCCGCCGGCGGACATCAGGACTGCGATGGAGAAGCAGATGCGCGCCGAGCGCGACAGGCGCGCGGCGATCCTGACCGCGGAAGGCGAAAAGCAGGCGCAGATCCTGACCGCGGAGGGTGCCAAGCAGGCGGCGGTGCTCACCGCGGAGGGCGAGCGGCAGGCGGCGATCCTGCGCGCCGAGGGTGAAGCGAAGGCGATCGACACCGTGTTCACGGCCATTCACAAGGGCAAACCGGATCGCGAACTGCTGAGCTACGAATACCTGAAGATGCTGCCGCAGCTCGCCGAAGGCGACGCCAACAAGGTCTTCGTGGTTCCCTCCGAGTTCGCGGAGGCGTTCGGCGGAATCGGCGAGTCGCTGAGGCGGCGGGTCGAGCCGCCGCCTCCCCCGCACGGGGACTAGCGCCGCCGCAGGCGACTGGCCTCGCCGCCGGCGCGTGGCGCAGCGCGCGCGGCTGCGAGAATCACTGCCATGTTCGATTCGCTGGCGGAGAAGCTGCAGGCAACGCTCGCGGAGGTGCGCCAGCGGGGCACGCTGACAGAGCAGGATGTCGACGCGGCGATGCGCGAGATCCGTCTGGCGCTGCTGGAGGCCGACGTGAACTTCAAGGTCGTGCGCTCCTTCACGGCCGAGGTGAAGGAGCGCTGTCTGGGCGCCGGGGTGATCGGCCAGCTGAATCCCGGACAGCAGGTGGTGAAGATCGTCGGCGAGCAGCTGACAGAGCTGATGGGCGGCGAGTCCGCGGAGCTGAGCTTTGCGCCGCGGCCTCCCACCGTGATCCTGATGGCGGGGCTGCAGGGCTCGGGCAAGACCACGGCCACCGCCAAGCTGGCGCGCCACCTGGCGCAGCAGAGCGCGTGCTCGGTGGCGCTGGCCGCGTGCGACGTCTACCGCCCGGCGGCGGTGGAGCAGCTGGTGAAGGTGGGGGCGCAGGCCGGAGCGGCGGTCTACGAGCAGGGCACCGATCGCGACCCGGTGGAGATCGCCACGTGGGCGCTGGCGCGGGCGCGCCAGGAGGGCAAGGACGTGCTGATTCTCGACACCAGCGGCCGTCTGCACGTGGACGAGGAGCTGATGGGCGAGCTGGTGCGCATCCGCGACGCCGTCCAGCCCGATCACGTGCTGCTGGTGGTGGATGCGATGACCGGCCAGGACGCCGTCAACGTGGCCGAGTCATTCGCGCGGGCCGTGCAGTTTGACGGGGTGGTGATGAGCAAGCTCGACGGCGACGCGCGCGGTGGCGCCGCGCTGTCGGTGAAGGCGGTCACGGGCACGCCGATCCTGTTCGCCTCCACGGGCGAGAAGCTGGATCAGTTCGAACGGTTCCATCCGGATCGAATGGCCCAGCGGATTCTCGGGATGGGCGACGTGATGAGCCTGATCGAGAAGGCCGAGCGTGAGTTCGACGAGACGGAGGCGCGCGAGCTAGAGCGCAAGCTGCGCCGCAACGAGTTCGGGCTGGACGACTTTCTGGACCAGCTCAAGATGATCCGGAAAATGGGCCCTCTGACGAGCATCCTCGGGATGATCCCGGGGCTCGCCGGCCATCAGCTGTCGAACATGAAGGTGGATGAGCGCGAGCTCGATCGCATCCAGGCGATCATCCTTTCGATGACACCGGAGGAGCGCCGGCGCCCCGAGCTGATCAAGGGATCGCGCAGGCTGCGCATCGCGCGCGGCTCGGGCACCAACGTGCAGGCGGTCAACCGCCTGGTCAAGCAGTTCGGCGACATGCGCAAGGTGATGCGGCAGGTCGGCCGCGGCAAGATGCCCGACCTGGGCGCCATGATGCGAAACGCACGCTGAGCAGGCGCACGCCGAGGAGGCCGGCGCGCCAGCGATCCAGCGTCAAGCGTAGGAGCGCTGAGCGGCGGTCGGGCGGCCCCGGAGCCCTGCACCGTCTAAGCTCTGTCGCTGGTGGTTGCAGTTCCGTTTCGACAAGCAGCAGAGAGGAACACGTGGCAGTCAGGCTCAGGCTCACTCGTGTGGGCGGCAAGAAGGACCCGATATGGCGCGTTGTGGTCGCCGATCAGCGCTCTCCGCGCGACGGCAGGGTGATCGAGACGATCGGCCATTACAACGCGCAGACCGACCCGTCGACGATCGTGATCGACGAGGAGCGTGCGCGCAGCTGGCTTGCCCGCGGAGCGCAGCCCTCGGACACGGTTCGCAAGCTGCTTCGCATCCGCGGCATCGAGACACGGACAGGCTAGCTGCGCCCGAGCAGCGACGCGATGGCCTCGGAGATCCCAAAGCGGCTCCTCGAGTATCTGGCGGAAGGTCTCGTGGAGGACCCGGACGCGGTGGCGGTCGAGCAGTTCGAGGAGGACGACGGCACGATCGTTCTGGAGCTGTGCGTGGCCGGCGATGATTACGGCAGGGTGATCGGGCGTGGCGGCCGGACCGCTCACGCGCTGCGCAGCGTGGTCAAAGCGGCGGCGGCAGGCGAGGGATCCCACGTGCTGCTGGACATCGTCGACTGACGGTGCCGGGCGCTCCCGCGGAGCACGACCCGGCGCGAGTGCCGGCGGACGGGCAGCTGGTGGCGGGCCGTGTCGGGCGCCCGCACGGCCTGGACGGCAGCTTCTACGTGACGCGTCCGCGCCCGCGGCTGCTCGGCGTGGGCACGCCGATCCTGATCGGCGGGGTCACCGCGGCGATCACGCGCCGAGCGGGAACCGACGCGCGCCCGATCGTGCGTCTGGAGGGAGTCGAGCACCGCGACGCGGCCGAGCGGCTGCGAGGAGCCGAGCTCGCGGTTCCCAGCGCGAGGGCGCCGGCGCTGGGCGAGGGCGAATGGTGGGCGCACGAGCTGGAGGGATGCAGCGTCCACGACGGCGAGCTGGTGGTGGGCAGGGTGTTGCGGATGATCGAGCTGCCCTCCTGCGAGGCGCTGGAGGTCGAGCCCGCGGAGGGAGGCGCACCGCTGCTGATCCCCATGGTCAAAGACGCGGTTCGCTCGGTGCGCGCCGACGAGCGCCGCATCGAGGTGGATATGGGCTTCGTGGGCCCCGGCCGCTGATGGACGTCGACGTGTTCACGTTGTTCCCGGACTGGTTCGCCTGGTTCGCCTCCCAGCGTCACGTCGCCAACGTGCTGGCGGCCGGGTCCACGCTGAGCTGCGTGAACTTCCGGGAGCACACGCCGCTGTCGGCCGGTCAGGTCGACGACACGCCCTTCGGTGGCGGCGCAGGGATGGTGCTGCGGGTCGACGTGCTCGACGCGGCGCTGCGTGCCCACTACGGCGCCGATCCCGGGCTGGTTCGCGAGCAGCGCCGGGTGATCGCGCTCACACCGGGTGGGCGTCTGCTTGACGAGGAGCTCGTGTCTGAGCTGGCGTGCGAGCCGGCGTTGACGCTGCTCTGCGGCCGCTACGAGGGATTCGACGAGCGCATCATCGAGCACTTCGCCACCGAACAGGTATCGGTCGGGCGATTCGTGCTGAGCGGCGGCGAGCTCGCCGCGATGGTGCTCTGCGATGCGGTGTTCCGCAAGCTGCCGGGCGCGCTGGGCGACGAGCGCTCCGCCCGGGAGGAGTCCTTCTCGCAGGCGCTGGGCGGCAACGTGGAGTACCCGCAGTACACGCGCCCGGCGCTATACCGCGGCTGGGCGGTACCCGATGTGCTGCTCTCCGGGCACCACGCCAACATCGAGCGCTGGCGGCGGGAACGCAGCGCAGAGCGCGGCGCACCGCTGCTCGCCAGGCCGCCCGCGCAGTCGCCCTAGGCCGGCCGTGGAGGCGGCCTGCCCCGCTGGAGCCGACAGGGTCCGTCCGGGCCGGGCGGCTGGCGCGGCCTGCGGTTCGCTACCATTGCTGCTCGCGCCCGCTGAGAGCTACGCTCCCGGACCACACGGGCCGCACAGGCCCACCTCCTTGCAACCATGAGCAGCGTAATCGCAACCATCGAGCGCGCGCAGATGCGCCGCGTCCCGAGCTTCGCTCCGGGAGACCGCGTGAAGGTCCACTTCCAGGTTGTCGAGGGCACCCGCAGCCGCGTGCAGATCTTCGAGGGCGTGGTGATCAAGCGCCAGGGCCACGGGGCGCGCGAGACGTTCACGGTGCGCAAGCAGTCGTTCGGCGTGGGCGTGGAGCGCATGTTCCCGGTGCACTCGCCCAAGATCGAGCGCATCGAGCTGGCCGCGCGCGGCGACGTGCGGCGCGCCAAGCTCTACTACCTGAGGGATCGCGTGGGCAAGCGCGCTCGCGTGCGCGAGCGCCGCTACACGGGCCCAGAGGAGGTTGTCACGCCCGGGCTGCTGTACGAGCCCGAGCCCGAGCCCGAGCCCGGTCTCGCGCCGGAGCCGGAGCAGGCCACCGACGCCGAGGGGCTGACCGCGCAGGACACCGCGGCCGAGCGCCCAGAGACCGAGGCGGGCGAGACCCAGGCGGCAGAGCCGGCCGGCGAGGATGGCGCGGCAGAGGGGTCAGCTGGAGCCGGCGAGGATGGCCAAGCAGAGGTGTCCGCTGAGGCCGGCGAGGATGGCGCGGCAGAGGTCTCCGCTGAGGCCGGCCAGGCTGAGCCGGAGGCTCAGGCCGCAGATACGCCGGCGTGAGCCCGGGCAGGAGGACCCGCCAGGCGCGCTCCAAATCGCCGATCAGCTCGGCGCTCGAGCTGATCGTGATCATCGCTGTGGCGCTCGGGTTGGCCCTGCTGATCCAGGCGTTTGTGGTCAAGCCCTACAAGATTCCCAGTGGCTCTATGGAGCCGACCCTGGCCGTCGGCCAGCGCGTGCTGGTGGACCGCATCGGCACTGACTTCAGCGAACCGCATGTGGGTGAGATCGCCGTGTTTCACCCTCCCAAGAACGCTGAGCAGCAGGTCTGCGGTCCTGTCGCCCACGTGGTCAGGCCGGGCGGTGCGGCGTGCTCGGAGCCCGAACCGACCGATTCGAGCGTGAACTTCATAAAGCGCATCGTCGCCGGCCCGGGCGATGAAATCTACATCCGCGAAGGTCATGTCTTCCGCCGCGCGCACGGTACGGGCTCATTCGTGCGCGAGCACGACAGCTACATCAAAGCCTGTGGGCCCAGCGCGGAGTGCAACTTCCCGATACCCATCAAGATTCCGCCCGGTCACTGGTTCATGATGGGGGACAACCGTGGCGAATCCGACGACAGCAGGTTCTGGGGACCTGTGCCCACAAGCTGGATCATCGGAGGCGCCTTCGCCACCTACTGGCCTCCGGACCGCATCGGCTTCCTCTGAGAGCAACGCCGGCGCGCTTGCCGGGGCAGGCAAGCCGGCCGCGGTGCGCGCTTCGGCGCGCTCTCGCCGCAGCGCTCGGCGCGCCGGCAGCGGCAGACGCCTGTTCGCGTTCGACAGGCGGCTGGGATTTCGCTTCGTGGCGGGCGCGGACGAGGCGGGCCGCGGCTGTCTGGCGGGCCCGCTGGTCGCCGCGGCTGTGCTGTTCGACTACGAGACGCTCACCACCCGCGAGCTGCGCTCGCTGTCTGCGCTCAACGACTCCAAGCAGCACTCCCACGAGGCGCGGGAGGAGCTCTATCCACTGGTGCTGCGCAGCGCCAGCCGTGTGGCGGTGGTCTCGCGATGCGTGCGCGGGATCGACGCGCGCGGTCTACACAAGACCAACCTCGCTGCGCTGCGCGATGCACTGCTCACCGTGACGGTCTCCGGCGGGCGGGCCGGCGAGCTGCTGTGTCTGGTGGACGGCTTCTCGGTGGCCGAGTTCGAGCATCCGCAGCGAGCCATCGTCGACGGCGACGCCACCAGCGCAGCGATAGCGGCGGCTTCGATAGTTGCCAAGGTGACGCGCGACCGCTACATGCGCACGGCCGACGCGCAGCATCCCGGCTGGGCCTTTGCGGAGCACGTCGGCTACTCGACCCCCTCCCATCGCGAGGCGATCCTGCGTCAGGGCGTCTCGCCGCTGCATCGCATGTCCTTCCAGTCGCTGGCCTACCAGCAGCTGGCGCTCTAGGTCGTCGAGCCCTCTGCAACGCTGTCCATGCCGCCGGGGCGGGCGACCCGGACCGGCTTCACGAGTGCGCGTCTCACCCGCCCCCGAACGGTCCCGGGGACCCGTGATTTCCCGCTCTGAGCGTGGATTTTGCGCTGGTAGACTCGCCGCGTGATCGCGTTCGTGACGTCCATGCGCAACCCGCACAACTCCGCGGACTACGCGCGCGTGGAGCGGCTGCTGAAGCGAACCCTGGCATCCGTGTGCGGGCAGACAGACGCAGACTTCCGGGTGATCGTGGTGGCCAATCAGCAGCCCGGCTTCGCGTTGCCCGAGAACGTCGAGGTGGTGCTCGTGGACTTCGCGCCGCCGGACAGTCACAGGGGCTCGCGCATCAGCATGAAGGCCATCAGGCGCGACAAGGGCACAAAGCTGGCGGTGGGCGTCCTCGCTGCCCGTCGCATCGGTGCCACGCACGTGATGCAGTTCGACGCAGACGACTTCGTCAGCCGCAACATCGCGGCGTTCGTGAACGCGCGCAGCGATCAGCAGGGCTGGTACTTCGACAGGGGCTACGTCCTATACGAGCGCCGCGACCTGCTCAGAGCGATGAGCGACTTCCATCAGACGTGCGGCACCTCCTTCGTGCTGCGCCAGGATCTCTACGGCCCGGCCGATCTGGGTCTTGACGCCTCACAGGATGAGATCTACGCGGCGTTCGGAGCGGACGTGATCACCGACGTGCTGGGGTCGCACCCCGCCACGCTGGCGCTCCTGGCCGCGCGCGGCGTAACGCTGCAGCCGCTGCCGTTTCGCGGCGCCACCTACGTGCTCGAAACCGGCGAGAACTGGTCGGGGGAGTGCTACCAGGGTTTCGGATGGCCGGTCAGGCCGTCGCTGCGAAGGGAGTTCGGCTTCCCGCCGCGCCCCATGCGCGAGTCCATCTCGAGCTTCCTGGCCAGCACCGCGAGGCTCGCGCGCCGGCGTCTGCCGGCGCCCGCCCACGGCTGACGGCGCGGGCAGCGATCGGCTCTGCGCTCACCACGCGCCCTCAAGATGTTCCAGTGCGAGCAGGCGCCCGCACGAATCGACGGTCACGCCCACGGCGTCGAAGCGGATCGTGCGCACCCCGCTGCGCGTCGCGGAGTGCTCGCTGAGCCATGCTGCGGCCAGCCGCCGCAGACGCGCGCGCTGACGGGCGCCCAGCCACTGCAGCGGGTGGGCCCGCGCGGCGCACGAGCCGCCGGCCCCGGCGCGCGCGGTCTTCACCTCGGCGAAGACCAGCACCCCCGATGCGAGTGCGATCAGGTCGATCTCCCCGTGGCGTGTTCGGACGTTGCGCTCCAGCAGAACGAAGCCCAGACGCCGGAAGTGCGCAGCGGCGAGCTCCTCGCCGAGTCTGCCGAGGCGCCGCCGCGGATCCTCGCGCCGAGCCGATGCGAGCGTCGTCATCGCAGATGGGGGCGCGCATGCGGTGATGCCTGAAGGATGGCGGGCCACGCTCCGCAGGCTATGGCGACCCGTGTGACGTCAGGGTGCCGTTGGTCTCGACTCTGTCACGCGTGTGTGACGCCAGCATGACGCCGGCGGATGTGCCGGGCGGCGACCCAGCGGCGGCGCTCCGACGTTCAGGCGCCCATGCGCGAGCCGCGGCGCAGCAGCTCCGCATTCTCCGCGTCGCCCACGGCCCAAGCGATCCGCTCCACCAGCTGGCCGGCCGCATGGTCGGTGCTCAGGTGCACGGAGTGGACCACCTCGTCGAGCAGCACCGGCGTGCCGACGGGGATGGTGGTGGTGTCGGCTGTGATGATGATGCGTGGCACGGGGGTCTCCTTGTCGGCGGGTCTGGGGGCGGGGTGGGGGTCCGTTGCGGCGAAGAGGCGCCCGGGGAGGGCGGCGGGCGCCCTCCCCGGGCAGAGGGAGGAGAGAGACGTCAGGTGCGACTACATCGGCCGCTCACCCGGGCGCACTTGAGTTCCGGTGCACATCCGTTCTCCGCGGTCGGTGACGACGTTGGGGTACGGGCTCGCCAGCCAATGTGCATAAAACATATCAAGAATGTCGAGAATCGTCAAGGAGGACGTCACGGGGAGCCGGCAGCCGGCGCGGGCACGCGTTGGCATAGCCTGCTGGCGGTGGAGCGGCACCCGCACAGTGGCGAGGGACAGCGCGACGCGCGATCGCGCGTGGGCGAGCGCACCGCGGACGCGGACGCGGACGGGGACACGGCTGCCGGGCACGGGCCCGCGGCGGACGGTGCGGTTCCCAGGCCGGCGGAGCAGAGCTCGCCGCGGGCAGGAGGCCCGCGGTCGCTGGACGGCATCACCTCCTTCATCGGCATGCGCTGGGATGACCCGCAGACGGTCAGGCTGAGGATCCGCGCGGAGCTGATGAACCGCGGAGGCCTGCTCTCGGGAGTGGTGACGTACGCGATGGTTGACTACTGCATGGGCTCGACGCTGTGGGCGCAGACCACGCCGCAGGAGCGCATCGCGACGATCAGCATCTCGATCAACTACATCCAGACGGCCACGGAGGGCGAGATCGTGTGCAGGAGCGAGCTGGACCGGCGCAATCGCACCATCGGCATCATGAAATCGGAGATCCGCCACGAGGACGGGCGGCTGCTGGTGAGCGCTGTTGGCAGCTACTCGATCTTCCCCGACCGGCGCAGCGGCACGGGCGCAAGTTCGCGTTTGCCATAATCGGGCGTCAGATGAAGCTGCTGCGCATGAAGCCCGGTCATGGCGAGATCCTTCTGGCCGAGGGCGACGTGCAGGTGCCGGAGCAGGAGCGTGAGCTGATCGAGGCGTTCCGGCGCGAGCTGGATGAAGGCATGTGGGCGGCGGTGCCGCTGCTGGCGCCGGGCGGCCGGCGCCAGGCGGAGCTGGTGAAGCGCTTTGAGGACGTACCGCGCGACGCGGAGCGCGTGATCTTCTTTCCGCGCGCGGCCGGCGGCGCACCGTCAACAGGCGGCTGAGCCGCAGATGGATCTGGGCCTGGGCACGGCGGTGGTGGTGCTGGTGGTCCTGCTCTGGGAGCTGGCCCGCCCGCACGCCAGGCGGCTGGGTGCGCGGGCGGCACAGGCGTTCTCGCAGCGGCGCGTGCGCGCAGATGCGCACCGCTATGACCGGGGGCGCGAGCTGAGGGCAGAGCAGCGCGCGCGCGCGCTGCTGCGCTCGTGCGTGGAGCAGGAAGACTGGGAGATGTACCGTGACCTGGGACTGCTGCGGGTCTGGGGCAGCGTACCCGCAGGGCAGGGCGCTGGTGGCGCGGCGTACGCATACCTGATCTATCCGCACAAGCCGATCGTGGCCTACGTGCCGGCCACCGGAGAGCTGCTGAGCGAGTACTGCGTGACGTTCCCCGACCACAGCCGGCCTTACGGCAGCTCCCGTCTGCCGGACTCCGACGACGTGCTGGCGAAGTGGATGGCGCTCACGGCGGATGAGCGCGGGCTGATCGGAGAGGCCAACATGCACCTGCCGGGCAGGCAGGTGGATCCGGCGCGCGTCGCTGCGGACCTGTCGCGGCTGGCGGCGTGGGATCGCGGGCGCGCCTCGCCGACGCGCGGTAGTGTGCGCGCGGCGTGAGCAGCGAGCAGACCCCGTTCGACACCAGGCACCGCAGCCGCACCCTCACGGAGGGACCCTCCCGTGCGGCCGCGCGCGCCTACCTGCACGGGATCGGCTACTCCGCGGAGGACCTGGCCAAGCCGATCGTGGGAGTGGCGCACTCCTGGATCGAGACGATGCCATGCAACTTCAACAACCGCGTGCTGGCGGCCAAGGTCAAGGAGGGCATCCGTGCGGCGGGAGGCACGCCGATGGAGCTCAACACGATTGCCATCTCCGACGGCATCACCATGGGCACATCGGGCATGCGCGCGTCGCTGGTCTCGCGCGAGCTGATCGCGGACTCGATCGAGCTTGTGGCCTCCGCGCACCAGTTCGACGCGCTGGTGGCGATCTCCGGCTGCGACAAGACGATCCCCGGCACCGTGATGGCGCTCGCGCGCCTGAACATCCCGGGCGTGATGCTCTACGGCGGGTCGATCCGCCCGGGTTGGTTCAGGGGCGAGGAGGTGACCATCCAGCAGGTGTTCGAGGCCGTGGGCGCCGTGGCGGCGGGCAGGATGACCGAGGCTGAGCTGCACGAGCTGGAGGAGGCGGCGTCGCCGGGCGCGGGGGCCTGCGGCGGCCAGTTCACGGCCAACACGATGGCGATGGCCTTCGAGGTGCTCGGCATCTCACCGGCGGGCTCCTCGATGGTGCCGGCGGAGGACGGCCGCAAGCTGGAGGTCGCCGTGCAGGTGGGCGAACTGGTGATGGACGTGCTCGCTCGCGGTCAGCGCCCGAGCGACGTGATCACCAGGCAGAGCATCGAGAACGCGATTGCAGGCGTGGCGATGAGCGGAGGCTCGACCAACGCGGTGCTGCACCTGCTGGCGATCGCCTCGGAATGCGGCATCCCGCTTGCGATCGAGGAGTTCGATCGCATCTCCGAGCGCACGCCGACGCTGTGCGACCTTCAGCCGGGGGGCCGCTTCGCCGCCACCGACCTGTACGAGGCGGGCGGCGTGCCGCTTGTGCTGAGCCGGCTGGCGCAGGCAGGCGTGCTGCACGCCGATGCACCCACGGTGAGCGGCCGCACGATCGGCGAGCACGCCGCCGAGGCGGTGGAGACCGACGGTCAGCAGGTGGTGCGCGCGCTCGATGACCCTCTCAAAGCGACGGGCGGGTTTGCGATCCTCCGCGGCAACATCGCTCCCGACGGCTGCGTGGTGAAGCTCTCCGGGCACGAGCGCCGGGCGCACACGGGCCCGGCCCGCGTGTTCGACGGAGAGGAGGCGGCGATGGCGGCCGTGCTGGCGCACGAGATCCAGGCGGGCGACGTCGTGGTGATCCGCTGCGAGGGCCCTGCCGGGGGGCCCGGCATGCGAGAGATGCTGGCGGTGACGGCGGCAATCGTGGGGGAGGGGCTGGGAGAGAGCGTGGTGCTGATCACCGACGGGCGCTTCTCGGGCGCCACGCGCGGCTTCATGGTGGCGCACGTCGCACCGGAGGCGGTTCGCGGCGGGCCGATCGCAGCGCTTGCGGACGGCGATCAGGTGACCATCGACGTGGACGCCCGCACGCTGAGCGCTGACATCGAGGAGGAGGAGATCCAGCGCCGCGTGGCCGCCTACGTGCCCGGGGAGCGCGCGGATCCGCATGTGGATGTGGCGATACAGAAGTACGCCAAGCTGGTGGGAAGCGCCGCCGAGGGCGCCGTCACGCGCTGAGTGCGCCGGCCTGAGCTCAGCGGCTCGGCGCGGCGCCTACTCGGCGAGGAACTCGCTGAGCAGCGCGTTGAAGGCGGCGGGGCGCTCGAGCATGGCCATGTGCCCGGTGTCCTGGAAGAGCACCTTGCGCGAGCTGGGGATGAGCTGCTCGAACAGGTCCGCGTCACGGACGCTGATCAGGCTGTCCTCGGTGCCCCAGACGATGAGCGTGGGGCAGGCTATCTCGGGGAAGCGGTCGCGCAGCTCGTAGCCGATGGTTGCCTCCAGCGCCTGCACGAAGCCGGGCTTGCCCGCACCGCGGATCTGCTCGGCGGCCAGCGCGGCGGGCAGGCGGTCCGGGTGGCGGACCACAAGGCGCAGCGCGGCCTCGCGCAGGCGCGGATGCGCGGCCACGGCATCGGACCTGCGGGCGAACCAGGCGCCGGTGGCGCCGAGCAGCCGCTCGGCGCGCCTGATGGCATGCAGCGCGCGCGTGCGCTCAGGGTTGCGATAGGTGGACAGCCCCGCCGCTGAGACCAGCACGAGGCGCTCGACGCGCTGCGGGAAGGCGATCGCCAGCTCGGCCGCGATGAAGCCGCCCATCGAGTTTCCGACGAGCGCTGCTGCGTCGATGCCCAGGCGGCCCAGGAGCTCGTCGAGCACGCGCGCGTAGCCGGAGATGGTGATGCGGCTGCGGGGCATGGGGGAGTGCCCGAAGCCGGGGAGATCCACGGCTATGACGCGGTGCTGATCCGCGAACACCGGCAGCTGCTCGAGCCAGTTGGGCCACGATCCGGACAGGCCGTGCACGAACACCAGCGCCGGCCCGCTGCCCAGGTCGATCACGTTCACGGGCGCTCCGTCCACGGTCTCCCAGCGCTGATGGCTGCGCCAGTCCACGCCCAGCCACCGTGAGCGACCCACCGGCCCGTAGGCGCCCGCGTCCTGTGCGGGCGTGCGCGTGTCGGGCGGCGGTCCGCTTGCCATCGGCGGGAATCTACCCGACGCACGAGTGCCTGGCGCGGCCCGCTGGGCGGCGCGCCGCCTGCCGGGCGGACCTCTTCGCATCGCCGGCGAGACGGGCCGCGCGCGGTTGCGCTGGCAGGCGGCACGGCTGCGGCGGCGAATCAGCACAGGGCATGAGCGAATCCAAACCACCGGCGCCTCGCACGCCTCCCGCATCGCAGCCCTGGGCGCAGGCGATTGCTCTGCTGGGCGAGGACCTGCTTCGCCGCCACGCGGCCGCACGGACACGGCGCGCCTACGACACCGACCTGCGTCAGTTCTCCGCCTGGGCTGCCGCGCGAGGGATCGGCCCGCTGGATGCGGCGCCCAAGGACGTGCGCCGCTACATCGCGCACCTGTCGGAGGCGGGCTGCGCTCCTGCGAGCGCGGCGCGCAAGCTGGCGGCGCTTCGTGCGCTGTTCGCAAGCCAGCGCGAGCACGGCGCGATCCAGCAGAACCCCGCGGATCTGGTCTCCACTCCGCGCCGCGGCTCGGCGCTTCCGCGCGTGCTCAGCGCGCGCGAGGCTTCACGGCTGCTGGACGGGATACCGGCGGGCACTCCGCTGGCGGCGCGCGACCGCGCGATCTTCGAGCTGGCTTACTCGTGCGGGCTGCGCGCCCAGGAGATCGTGGCGCTGCGGCTGGGCGACTTGGACCACGACGGCGAGCAGCTGCGCGTGGAGGGAAAGGGCTCGAAGACCCGCTTCGTGCCGGTGGGCGAGCCCGCGATGGCGGCGGTGGCGCTGTACCTGGAGCGCGCTCGACCCGCGCTGGCGGCCCCTCCGCGGGTGCGCGCAGCGGGCGCGGGCCGATCGGGCTCCTCCGAGGCCGCGGAGAGGGCCTCGACGGCGCACGCTGGCAGCGACGCGCTGTTTCTGAGCAGGACCGGTGGGCCGCTGGGAACCAGCGACATACGCCGGCGGCTGCGACGCTGGACGGCTCAGCTGGGCGTCGATTCGTGCTCGCCGCATGCGCTTCGCCACAGCTACGCGACGCACCTGCTGGACGGCGGCGCCGACCTTCGCTCGATCCAGGAGCTGCTCGGTCACGCCAGCGTGTCCAGCACCCAGATTTATACTCGGGTAGAGTCAGCTAGGCTCAGAAGCGCCTACGCGCGCAGTCACCCTCGGGCCTGATCAGGGGGAGGATAACCCTGGAGACGAACGTCAAACCGATCGAGCTGCGCGAACTGTGGCGGCGCTACAAGACAGAAGGTGATGCAAAGGTCCGCGAGCGGCTGGTCGTCGCGTACTCGCCGCTGGTGAAGTACGTGGCAGGCAGGACCGCGGCGGGACTGCCTCCGCACGTGGAGGAGGCGGACCTGATCTCCTACGGGCTGGTGGGTCTGATCTCGGCGATCGAGCGCTTCGATCTGTCCCGCGACATCAAGTTCGAGACGTACGCGATCATGCGCATCAAGGGCGCCATCATCGACGAGCTGCGCTCGCTCGACTGGGTGCCGCGCAGCGTGCGTGCCCGCGCCCGCGAGGTGGAGCGCGCGAACTCCAAGCTTGAGCACACGCTGCAGCGCGCGCCCACCGATCAGGAGATCGCGGACGAGATGGGCATAACGGTCCAGGAACTCAACGACTCGCTGCTCGCCATCTCGCACTCCTCCATAGTCGCGCTGGACGAGCTGTGGAGCGTGTCGGACTCAAGCGGCGACCAGGTCTCGCTGATGGACACCATCGAGGACCCCGGCGCCCCGGACCCCGCCAAGGCTCTGGACGTGGGCGACCTGAAGGACCGCATCGCGGACTCCATCGCAAAGCTGCCCGAGCGCGAGAAGCTGGTGATAGCGCTGTACTACTACGAGAACCTGACACTGCGCGAGATCGGCGAGGTGCTCGGGGTGACCGAGTCGCGCGTGTCCCAGATGCACACCAAGGCGGTCCTGCGGCTGCGCTCGCGCATGCAGGAGGAGTCCTTCGACGACTGACCTGTCGGTCTGGTCCTGGAAGGACCCGGCGCATGCGCCGGGTCCCGGAGCCGCACATGTGCGGCTCCGCGGGGCGGCACATGTGCCGCCCCGGAAGATCAGCCCTGGAGCTGTGAGAGGGCCGGCGAGGATGGTCGCGCGGCGCGCGGGTCCGGGCGCGGATACCCTCATCCACCATGACGACCAGATCGATAGTGACCTCGCAGCCGGATGTGGAGTGTGCGGTGTGCGAGCGCCGGCTGCTGCGCGGCGAGCAGCCCGACGTGTTCGTAACGGCGGGCCGCAGGCGGCTGGTGTGCGAGCTGTGTGCGCCGCGAGCGGCTCACGAGGGCTGGATGCGCGAGCGCGACACGCCGCAGACCGGGCCCTCTCCGATGCGCCCGCGCCGGGGGCGCACGCTGATCGACAGGTTCCGCCACAGGGGCAGGCTCGATGCCGCGTCCGACGGCCCCGGCGAGGAGCCCGGCGGCCCGGCCGGCGAACTGGGCGTGCGGGAGAACGGGTTGGCGCAGGGCGGTGCGCAGGCTCCCATGCTCGCCGGGACTCCCGAGCACCAGGCTCTGCTGGCCGGGCGCGAGGAGGAGGAGCGCGCGGAGTGGGCGGCGCTGGAGGGCGGCCATGCCTACGTCGGCGCGCCCGCCCAGGAGCCACCGCTCGAGCACGACCCCGATCTCATCCATGCCGCCGCGGTGTTCAACGCGAGCGGCTTCCCTCGCCGCGTTGCGGGCGTCGCTCGCTCGCTGGGCGCGCCGGAGGTCTGCATCCGCAACCTGGGGCACGCCGAGGGCAAAGTGCAGATCGTGGTGGCCTGGGAGCTCTGCTGGTACCGCTACGAGGTGGAGCTGGGCGACGGGATCGAGGATGTCAGGGTGGCCGACCAGGGGACCGAGCTCTCCGAACTGGCGCAGCTGGACATGCGCGCCAACGCGTTTGCGCAGGACAGCGGACGCCTGGGGCTGCTGGCGGGATAGCGCGCCGGCGCCGGCGCGCGCGCCATGGGAGGCCGATGCCCGCCCTTGCGCAATCCGCGCTTGAGAGTAAGATCGTGCTCGATGATCTACTGCGTCGTACCCCGACCGCTGGCCGATGAGCTCTATTCGAAGCTCACCGAGCACTACAAGGACGATGAGAACGTGACGGTGATAGTGGACCGTCGCGAGTTCGACCGTCGCGGGCGACGCGGTCGCCAGGAGCCGCGCGACCCCGAGGCCCAGCAGCGCGTCGTGCGCGACCGGCGCCGTGCGCGCGTGGCGGGCGACATGCTGCCGCTGGCCACAGCGTCACTGTCCTGATCCACGCCCTGCGCGCCATGCAGGTGACGATCCACGTCGACGGCGGCGCACGCGGCAACCCCGGCCCGGCGGCCGCAGCGGCTGTCATCAGCTCCGCCTCCGGCGAGGTGCTGGCGGAGCACTCAGAGCTGCTTGGCAGGGCCACCAACAACGTTGCCGAGTATCGCGCGCTGCTGCTGGGGCTCGCCCGCGCACGCGAGCTGGGCGCCTCCGAGATCGATGTGGTCGGCGACTCCGAGCTGATCGCCAAGCAGGTGCAGGGCCTCTACAAGGTCAAGCATCCCGACATGCGCCCGCTGCACCAGCAGGCCATGGGCGCGCTGGCGGGCTTCGATCGCTGGAGCATCAGGACGGTGCCCCGCGCCCAGAACGCTCGTGCGGACGCGCTGGTGAACGCAGCGCTCGACGGCTCGCGCGGCTGACCACGCGCGGCGCTGTGGTGCCGCCCGCACGCGGCTGAGCCGGCCCGCCCGTGGCTGCCGCGGCTGAGCCGCCCGGCCCCTGGTTCACGCGGCTGAGCCGGCGCCCCTGGTTGTCGCGTGCGGCCGTGCGGGCGCTCAGTGCAGCGACTGCGCGGAGCGCGCGATGGCGATCATCTGCGCGTTGCTCAGTTCCTCGAGCAGCGTGTTGGTCAGCCAGTACAGCTGATTGCCCGAGCGCCAGCCGATCACATGGATGTGTGAGCCGTCGTCCACCAGTTTGTACAGGCGCCCGTCGATCACTTCCGAGCGGTCGTGGTTGAACAGCGGCGGGTTCAGCCAGTCGGTGCCCTCGAAGTCGTAGTAGCCGCCGATGATGTTCTGCTGCCACACCACCACGTATGCGTGATGGACGTGGCCCTGCGGGTCTTTGACGGTGTAGGCGCGCACCTGCTGCTGTTCTGCCTGGCCGGTCTCCAGCGCCGGGTAGAGCACGCGGAACGGCACGTTCACCGACGCTGTCACAGCTTCGTCCTCTGAGGACGTGGAGGTGGCGTAAAGGTCAAGCGAGGCCGCGCTGCGCGATACCGGCGCGTGGCCGTGGTGCGCGTGCGCCGAGCTCGCCGGGGCGGGCGCCTGCGCGGGCACCGCTTCGCGCGCATTCAGGAAGCTCTGCAGAGTCTGCTTCTCCAGTTCAGGCGAGGAGGTCACGTAGGAGCCGCCGTCGATCTGGGCGTCCACGTTGCTCGTCAGGAACTTGACCTGGCGCAGCGGCTTGCTCTGCGAGAACGCGATCAGCTTCGCCAGCTTCAGCAGTTCGCCGGCCGAGCCGTGCACCGTGCTGGCGATCGCGTGCCCCACCGCTTTGGCCACCGTGTCGATCTGCCCGAGGATGTCGCCTGGGGAGATCTGCTCGCGGAGGTCGCGGATGAAGTCCTGCTGGCGGGCCACGCGCACGAAGTCGTCATCGGTGTGGCGGTAGCGCACGTAGTCCAGCGCGTTTTCGTAGCAGAGCTTCTGATAGCCGGGCTGCAGGTTGATGCTCGTGTAGTTGGTTTCCGGGGTGCCGTTGTTTTCGTTGAAGTAGCGGTGGTCCACGTTGACGTAGGCGCAGCCGAGGGAGTCCACCACCTGGATGAAGCCGCGGAAGTTCACGTCCACGATCGCGTTCAGCTTCAGTTCCGGGAACACTTCGCGTTTGATCGTTTCCGCGGCCAGCAGCATCCCGCCGCGCGTGCCCCCGATCTTGCTGCCCACCGTGTAGGCCGCGTTGATCTTTTCGCTGGGGTAAACCGTGCCGTTGGGGAGGGTGAGGTTGACCTGCAGGTCGCGCGGGATCGACAGCACCGAGGTTTGGCCCTGTTCGGGGTCGAAGCGGATCAGCAGGATCGTGTCGCTGTGCGGCGGGTCTTCGCGGTCGAAGGAATCCTTGGATCCTTCGCGGCGGTCGGTTCCCAGCACCAGGAAGGTCTCGGGCCCTTCGTTGTATTCGGGTGTGATCAGGCCTTTGGGCGCGTCGATCTGGCTGAGCTTGGGGAACACCTCTTCGGCGATCCCGCCCACGGTGTTGAGGGCCACCGTTGCGGTTGCGCCGGCGGTGAGCATCACGATCAGCACACCAGCCACCGCAAAGCGCTTCCACATGCTCCACCAGAGGCGGGGGGGGCTTTGTTCATCCATCGGGCTTGCAGGACTCCGCGTGCGTGGGGGATGCAGGGGAACTGGTGGGCGGCCGGGCCGTCCACCGCACCCAGGGTAGCGGCGGGACCGGAGCCGATGCGCCGGGATCGCGGCTACGCTCCTGCCGTGCTCAGCTCGCGCAACAGGGAGTTGATCGGGCTCCTACCCTCCGCGCTGCTCGTGACGGCGGGTTTCACCGCGATCTTCATCCAGTCTCAGGACAACTCGCCGGGCGCCGCCACCAACCTGACGCTGGGGCACGCCTCCAACTTCTCGCTCACCTATGGGGCGCTGTTCCTTGCGCTGTGCCTTGCCGGGCACCTGGTGATCCGCTTCGCGCTGCCCGACGCGGATCCCTACCTCTTCCCGCTCGTGGCCGTCCTGGCGAGCTTCGGCATCGTGATGATCTATCGGATCGAACCGGTGCTGGCGCGCCAGCAGGCGGAGTGGATGGTGCTCGGCCTGGTGCTCTTCGCGGGGACGATCCTCGCGCTGCGCCGCGGCGGGGTGGGGATGCTCGAGCGCTACCGATACACGATCGCCGCGGTGGGCATCGGGATGACCGTCCTGCCGCGCGTGCCGGGCATCGGCCAGCAGGTCAACGGCGCCTACCTGGCGATCCACCTGGGGAGCCTCTCCTTTCAGCCCGCGGAGCTCGCCAAGGTGGCCATCGTGATCTTCCTCGCCAGCTACCTGCACGACAACAGGCAGATCCTGGTGACCGCCGGCCGCCGCGTCCTCGGCGTGACGATCCCGCCGATGAAGCAGTTCGGGCCGATGCTGATCGTGTGGGGCGCGTCGATGGCCACGCTCCTGATCACGCGCGAGCTGGGAACCTCGCTGATGTTCTTCGGCGCGTTCCTCGCGCTGCTGTATGTGGCCACCGGGCGCTTCTCCTTCCCGCTGATCGGGCTGGTTCTGTTCGCGCTGGGCGCCTGGTTCCTGGCGGTGCACGTGAGCCACGTGCAGGCCCGCGTGCTCGCCTGGGAACACCCGTTCGAGCCGTCGCTGTACAACCGCGAAGTGGGCGGCAGCTATCAGCTGGCGCAGTCGCTGTTCGCACAGGCCGACGGCGGCCTGCTGGGGAGGGGATTCGACCAGTCGCTGCTGCGCGAAGCGGGGCACTCGATCCTGCCGGTGCCCGAAAGCGACATGATCTACGCGGTGATCGTCAACGAGCTCGGCCTCGTGGGCGGCGCTGCGCTGCTGGTGGTCTACCTGCTGCTCGTCGCCAGGGGCTTGAAGACCGCGATCATCGCACGCGACTCGTTCTCCAAGCTGCTCGCCACAGGGCTCTCCTTCGTGATCGCGCTGCAGGTGTTCGTGATCGTCGGCGGTGTCACGCGGGTGATCCCGCTCACCGGCGTGACGCTTCCGTTCGTCGCGTATGGCGGCTCCTCGGTGGTCATGAACTTCGTGCTGGTTGCGCTGCTGCTGGTGGTCTCCGACAGGGCCAGACGGCCCCACGTCTCCACCCGCAGGCGCTGAGGGACCGCGCCCGGGCGCGGGGCGTGGGCACGCCCTGCAGGCCGGCTCGCGCAGGTGCGCGCGCACGCCCGTCGAACACAGCCGGGAGATGCTGACCTCGACAACCACGCGCGCGCACCGGCTGTCGCTGCGCCCGGGCGCGCCGCCCGACGCGGATGCGCCTGCCCGGATGCTCGCCGGCGAGCCGCCCGAGGCGTTCTCCTCGCCCGCGGGGCTCGCCGCCGGGCGCCACTGGCTCCCGAGGCTGCGCCGCGCGCTGGCGGAGGATCTGTTCGTGCTGCACTTCCAGCCCATCGTCTGCGTTCGCGACGGGCGGGTCTCCCATCACGAGGCGCTGCTGCGCCTGGCCGAGCAGCCCGGAGGAGCGCTGCTCGCGCCCGGGCGCTTCCTGCCCGCCGCCGAGCGCCACGGGCTGATCCGCGAGATCGACCGCATGGTGCTCGAGAAGGTCGCCGCCCTGCTGGGCCGGGAGCGCCGGCTGGACGGCGTGCGCATCGCCGTCAACGTGTCCGCCCTGTCGGTGACCGACGAGACCATGCTCGCGCACCTGGACCGCATGCTCACCCTGCACCGGCTTGACCCGTCGAGGCTTGTCATCGAGCTCACCGAGACCGCCGCGATCTCCGACATGGCTCGCGCCAAGGCCTTCTGCGCTGGCGTTCAGGCGCTCGGCTGTGCCGTGGCGCTGGATGACTTCGGCGCGGGCTTCGGCTCCTTCCAGTACCTAAAGCACCTGCCGTTCACCTACCTGAAGATCGACGGGGACTTCATCCGCGGCCTGCCGTGCTCGCGCACCGACCAGCTGGTGGTCAAGGCGCTGGTCAGCGTCGTCAGGGGCATGGGCAGGGAGACGATCGCAGAGTTCGTGGGCGACGAGCCGACGTTCATGATGCTGCGCAGCTACGGCGTGGACTACGCGCAGGGCTTTCACCTGGGAAGGCCAGCCGCACAGCTGCCCGAGCTGCTCGCCTAGCGCTCGCAGGCCGTCCGCGCGGTTGGAGGTAATCTGCGCGCATGACCACACTCACCGCCGACGCGCTTCCCGAGGCCCTGGGCCCGCAGGCCCGCATGTTCATTTCCCAGTCGCACCGTCTGCTGATCGGAGCCGAGCGCCCCGCCGCCGCCGACGGACGCACGTTCGCCACGCTGGACCCCTCCACAGGGGCAGCCATCGCGGAGGTGGCGCTGGCCGGGGCGCAGGACGTCTCGCTGGCGGTCGATGCGGCGCGCAGCGCCTTCGAGCAGGGGCCCTGGTCCTCGATGCCCGCATCGGGGCGCGAGCGGCTGATCACGGCGCTGGCGCAGGCGCTGGAGGATCGTGCGGATGAGCTCGCGCAGATCGAGTCGCTGGACAACGGCAAGCCGGTGGGACTGGCCAGGTACGTGGACGTCAACGGAGCCGTGGCTCACCTGCGCTATTTCGCCGGCTGGCCCACCAAGATCGAGGGCGGCGTTCTGCCGGTGGGCGCCCCCAACATGCACTGCTACACGCTGCGCGAGCCGGTGGGCGTGTGCGGGCAGATCATCCCGTGGAACTTCCCGCTGCTGATGGCCTCCTGGAAGCTCGGCCCGGCGCTTGCGGCGGGCTGCACGATCGTGCTGAAGCCGGCCGAGCAGACACCCCTGAGCGCGCTGCGCCTGGGCGAGCTGGCGCTCGAGGTCGGCTTCCCGCCCGGCGTGATCAACGTGCTCACCGGCGACGGCTCCACGGGGGCTGCGCTCGTGGATCACCCGGGTGTGGACAAGATCGCGTTCACCGGCTCCACGGTCGTCGGGCGCGAGATCGGCGCCAAGGCCGGCGCGGCGCTCAAGCGCGTCACCCTCGAGCTGGGGGGCAAGTCGCCCAACGTGATCCTTCCCGACGCCGACATGAACGCCGCCATCAAGGGCTCCTATCAGGCGATCTACTTCAACTCCGGGCAGGCGTGCAACGCGGCCTCACGGCTGTTCGTGCCCGCCGAGCGCTACGACGAGGTGCTCAGCGGCCTGGCCGAGGCGGCCTCCGCGGCGCGCCTTGGGCCCGGTCTTGACCCGGCCACCCAGCTCGGTCCGCTGATCTCCGCCGAGCAGCACGAGCGCGTGCTCGGCTACATCGAGTCGGGCCGCGCCGAGGGCGCCGAGCTGCTCGCCGGGGGTGAGGCCACGCTCACAGACAGCGGCGGCTACTTCGTGGCTCCCACGCTGTTCAGCACCACCTCCGATGAGCTGCGCATCGCCCGGGAGGAGATCTTCGGGCCGGTTCTGGTGGCCTCTCCCTACGACAGCCTGGAGGAGGTGGCCGAGCGCGCCAACCAGAGCGAGTACGGGCTCGCCGCCGGTGTCTGGACACGCGATGTGGGCAGCGCCCATCGCCTCGCAGCGATGCTTCGCGCGGGCATGGTCTACATCAACACGTGGGGCCTCGTGGACCCGTCGGCGCCGTTCGGCGGTGTGAAGGCCTCGGGTCTCGGCCGCGAGCACGGTCGCGACGGCCTGGATGCCTACCTGGAGACGAAGACGGTGTGGACGGCGCTGTGAGCCGCGCCCGTCCGTGAGCGTCGCAGCCCAGAGCCCACGCAGCCTGCCGCGCTCGCGCCCTGAGCATCTCAGGGGCGCGGCGGTGCCCGCGCTCGCGCTGATCCTGCTCGCCGCCAGCGCCGAGATCGTGATCGACGCATCGGTGGGCCACTCGGGACTGATCCCGCGCTCTCCACCGATCGCGGGCTGGATCTCTGGCATCGGCGAGCGCCTGGGCTACCGGGTCTTCCTGATCGCGCTGCTGGCGGCCTGCGGCTCCTACGCATGCCTGCTCGCGCTGGCGCTCCGAGCGGGCTCCGCGGCTATCTCCAAACGAACGGCGCTGCTGCTGATCGGCGGGCTGCACGCGATCGTGTTCATCGGGCCGATCCTGCTCTCCACCGATGTCTTCAGCTACATCGCGTACGCGCGCATGGGCGTGGAACACGGGATCAACCCCTATCTCGCGGGGCCCTCCGCGATCGCCAAGGATCCCGTCTTCAGGTTCGTGGGCCAGGACTGGCGCAACACCGAGACCGCCTACGGGCCGCTGTACACGCTGATCTCCTACCCGCTCGCGCCGCTGGGCCTCGAGGGGGCGCTGTGGGGAATGAAGGCCGAGGCGCTGCTGGCCAGCGCCGGCACGCTCGCGCTGACCTGGCGCTGCGCGCGCTCGCGCCACCTCGACCCGGTCGCCGCCGTGCTGATCGTCGGCGCCAACCCCCTGTACGTGATCTACGCCCTGGGCGGCGCGCACAACGACCTGATCATGATGCTGATGATGATGCTGGGGGTCGCGCTGACGCTGGACTCGCAGGGGCGGGGCATCCGCGAAGGCCAGGCGGCGGCAGCGGTGCTCGCCGGGGCGCTGGTGAAGGCCACCGTGGCCGTGATGCTGCCGTTCATGATCCTCTCGCGCAGAAGGCTCGCGCCGATCGCCGGCGCGCTGGCCGCGCTCGTGGCCGGCGGGCTGCTCGGGTATGCGGTGTTCGGCATCCACGGCATCGACCTGGTGGCTGCGCTCAACCGCGACGCGGCGCTCGTCTCGACGGACAGCTTCGCCAACGAGATCGCGCACCTGTTCGGCAAGCCGGGCGTGTTTCCGGTCGATCACGACCTGCTGAAGGCGGCGCTGGTGCTGGTGGCGCTGCACCTGATGTGGCGCACATGGCGCGGCTACGACTGGGTCGCAGCGTCCGGCTGGACGCTGCTTGCGATCTCGGTCACCAGCACATGGCTGCTGGCCTGGTACATCGTCTGGCCGCTGCCGCTGGCGGTGATCAGCCGCGACCGGCGCCTGCTCGCCGCCACCCTCGCCGTCGAGAGCCTGTTCGTGATCCATCAGATGGCCCCACTGATCTCCCCGGTCTCGTGAACGAGCCGCTCACACCCGCGCACGAGCCGATCTGGGAGCGGCTGCCGGCGTGGCTGCGCCCGCGCTCGGTGGAGCTGCCCGGTACGGGTCAGCTGAGGCTGCTGGAGAGCACCCTGCTGATCCTCGTTGCGGTGTTCCTGGCGACCGCCACGATCGCCGACGTGATCCGCCAGCGTGGTGTCAACGTGCGCCTCACAGCCGATGTGGCCACGTGGCGGCACTACACCGGCCACGACTTCCACAACGTCGCCGTGGATCAGCTGCTGCTGGGTGCGCAGTCCCGGCGGGAGGTGGTCTGCGGCAACACCCGTGCGGGCGCGCCCGGCGAAACCACGCAGGTGTGCCTGGCGATCTGGGGGCCGATCAGCGACGGGCGGCGCACCGTGCACGGCGGCTGGTACCTGCCGCCGCACACACCGGACGTGCGCAGCGCTCGATACGGATGCTTCGGCACCGGCGCACGGGGGATATGTCCTTCGTGAGCGCAGGCGCCATCACCGCGGGGCGTCCAGCCGCGGGCGAACGTCCGCAGGCCGCTGCGCTGGCGCGGCTCCCGACGTGGTGGCCGCTGGCCGCGCTGACACTGCTGGCCGCCGCCCTGCGCCTCTCCACGCTCGGCCTGCAGAGCTTCTGGTACGACGAGGCGTTCACGCCCGTGCACGTGCTGCACGCCAGTCTCGCCTCGACGCTCAGCTCGGTCGCGCACAGCGAGAACACGCCTCCGCTGTGGTACCTGCTGGCATGGGCGGACTCGCGCGTGCTGGGTGACGGGGAGGTGGCCCTGCGCCTGCCCTCGGCGCTGGCGGGCATCGCGCTGGTGCCCGTGGCATGGGAGATCGGGCGCGAGCTGGCAGGGCGCCGGGTGGCGCTCGCTTCCGCAGCGCTGATCGCCGTGAACCCGCTGTTCGTGTGGTATTCGCAGGAGGCGCGCTCCTACGAGCTGTTCGCGCTCACCAGCGCATTGGCCATGCTGTGCTTCGTGCGCGCCGAGCGCACCGCGCCGGGAGATCCGGCCTGCGCGCGCCGCATGGCTGCATTCGCCGCGGCCGGTGCGCTCGCGCTGCTGACGCACTACTTCGCCGTGTTCCTGCTCGCGCCGATGGCGCTGTGGCTGCTGCGCCCGCGAGGCAGGCGGGCAGCCGCGTTGCCGGCGATCGGCGCCCTCGCGCTGGTCGGGCTGGCGCTCGTCCCCCTGATCGCAGCCCAGGGCGGCCACGGCACGCAGTGGATCGGTCGATGGCCGTTGGCAGAACGGATCGAGGCGATCCCGCAGTACTTCCTCACGGGCGCCTCCGGGGCCCCGCTCGGGCACGGCGTCGAGCTGCTCGTGGCGCTGCCGCTGCTGGTCGGGCTGCTGGTCGGCGCGTGGCGGCTGCTCGAAGCCGCCGCGGCGCCACGGCGCGCAGCGCTGCTCGCGGCGCTCCCCGCGGCCTGCGGTGTGCTGATACCGGTGATCCTGGTCGCGTTCGGCGCCGACTACCTCGCACCGCGAAACCTGATCGGCGCGATGGTGCCGCTCACGGTGCTGATCGCCGTGCTGATGGCATCCGGCGCCGCGGGCCGGGCGGGCGCGCTGGCCACGGTGGTGCTCGCGATCGGCTTCCTGGCGGTTTCACTCGACGTCGATCTGAGCCCCCGGCTGCAGCGCGGCGACTGGCGCTCGCTGGCGCGTGCGATCCCGCGGGGAGGGGTGAGCCGGGCCGTCACGACCGTGGAGCTCGGCACCGCGCCGCTGCAGTACTACATTGCCGGCCTGCACGAGCTGCATCCCCATACCTCCGTGCTGTTGAGCGAAATCGACGAGACCGGCTACTCGCCGCTGCGAGCCTCCGCGGGCGCGCCGCCCGCCGCGGGCTTCACGCTCCTCTCGCGCAGCGACGTCAACGGGCTGATCCTCTACCGGTTCGTCTCCCCACGGCCACGCGCCGTCACCGAGGAGCAGCTGCGCCGCCACGTGATCACGCTCGAACGGCCCGCGGTGCTCGTGCCCGCCGGAGCTTCGGTGATTCCGTGAATCCGGCCAGCTCGCAAGCGCCGATCCGGGTTTCCCGCTCGAAATCATCTAGTTTTCGGCCATGGTGCAGTTGAGCCTGGAGGTCAGAAGCGACGCGCAGCTGGCGCTGGAGCGGTCCTGCGACTACCTGCTCTCGCTGCAGGACGAGCGCGGCTGGTGGCGCGGCGAGCTGCAGACGAACGTCACGATGGACGCCGAGGACATCCTGCTGCGGGAGTTCCTGGGCGTGCGCGAGGCCGGCGGGACCGCCCGCTCCGCCGCCTGGATCCGCTCCCAGCAGCGCGAGGACGGCACATGGGCGAACTTCCACGGCGGCCCCGGTGACCTCTCCACCACGATCGAGGCCTACTGGGCTCTGCGCCTGGCCGGCGACGACGCGCAGGAGGCGCACATGCTCACCGCGGCGGCGTGGGTGCGCTCGCATGGCGGCATCGAGGGTGCGCGGGTGTTCACGCACCTCTGGCTGGCGCTGTTCGGCCTGTGGTCCTGGGACAGGGTCCCCGCGCTGCCGGCCGAGGTGATGCTGCTGCCGCCGTGGGTGCCGCTGAACATCTATGACTTCGCCTGCTGGGCGCGCCAGACGATCGTGGCGCTCTCGATCGTCAAAGCGCATCGCCCCGAACACGCGCTGGCGTTCACCCTTGGCGAGCTCGCAGCCGACCCCGGCGCGCTCGAGGAGACACAGCGGCCCCGCCGCGCCGCGGTGTTGGGGACGCACATGCTGCGCCTGCTTGACAGGGCGCTGCGAGCCTACGAGCGCCGTCCGCTGGCGCCGCTGCGGCGCCTGGCGCTCGCGCGCGCCGAGCGCTGGCTGCTCAGCCGCCAGGAGGCCGACGGGTCCTGGGGCGGGATCCAGCCGCCCTGGGTGTACTCGCTGATCGCGCTGCACCTGCGCGGCTACGCCGCCGAGCACCCCGTCATGCGCCGTGGTCTGCAGGGGCTGGACGGCTTCATGGTGGAGGACCGCGGCGAGGGCAGCGGCGCGGGTGCCCCGGAGGGGGAGAGCAGGCACCTGGAAGCGTGCCAGTCGCCGGTCTGGGACACGGCTCTCGCGGCGCTCGCGCTCAGCGACGGCGGGGTGCCCGCGGAGCACCCCGCGATGCGTGCCGCGGGCGCATGGCTGCTCGGCGAGGAGGTCACGGTGCAGGGGGACTGGTCGGTCAGGCGCCCGCGCCTGGCGCCCGGCGGCTGGGCGTTCGAGTTCGCCAACGTCAACTACCCCGACGTCGACGACACCGCCGAGGTTGCACTCGCGCTGCTGCGCCTGCGCGCTCTGCCCGAGCCCGGCCCCGACGGCCCCGCGCGTCGCTTCATCGAGCGCGACTCGCCGGCGTCGTGGGCACGTCGCATCGACGGCGCGGTCGACCGCGCGCTCGCCTGGGCGGTCGGAATGCAGAGCTCAGACGGCGGCTGGGGTGCCTTCGACGTGGACAACACCCGCTCGCTGGTCCGCGCGCTGCCGTTCCTGGACTTCGGCGAGGTGATCGATGAGCCGAGCGCTGACGTGACCGCGCACGTGCTCGAGCTGCTGGGGCTGATGGGGCACGGGCGCTCCCCGGTGGCGCGGCGCGCCGAGCGCTGGCTGCTCGATCACCAGGAGGCCGACGGCTCGTGGTGGGGTCGCTGGGGCGTCAACCACGTGTACGGCACCGGCGCCGTGGTTCCCGGGCTGATCGCAGCCGGGATGAGCCCGTCTCACCCGAGCATCCGGCGGGCGGTGCGCTGGCTGGCGGCGCACCAGAACGAAGACGGTGGATGGGGAGAGGACGCGCGCTCCTATGACGAGGAGCGCTGGATCGGGCGCGGGCCGAGCACCGCCTCCCAGACCGCCTGGGCGCTGCTGGCGCTGCATGCCGCCGGCGAGCGCGGTGACGCCGTGGATCGCGGCGTGCGCTGGCTGGTGGACGCGCAGCGGCCCGACGGTGGCTGGGACGAGCCGCAGTACACGGGCACCGGCTTTCCGTCGGACTACTACATCAACTACCACCTCTACCGCATCGTGTTCCCGATCATGGCGCTGGGCCGGTGTCTGGGGGCCGACCGGGCGCAGGGCGGGGACCCGGCGGCTCCCGCCGCCGGGCTGCCGGGGTGACGCCGACCGCGCAGGTCCCAAGCGGTGCCCCTGCGCCCGCTGCCGTGATGGCGCGCGCGGGCGGCGAGAACTTCCCCGTGGCCAGCCGGCTGCTGCCCCGCCGCGAGCGCGCGCACCTGCTCGCCATCTATGGGTTCGCCCGCCTGGTGGACGAGCTCGGCGACACGCTCGGCGGCGACCGCCTGGCGGCGCTGGACTGGCTGGAGGGTGAGCTCGATCTGGCCTTCGCAGGGCGTGCACAGCATCCCCTGCTCGTCGCGCTCGCGCCCACGCTGCGCGAATGCGGGCTCGCGCGCGAGCCGTTCGCGAGGTTGATCGAGGCCAACCGGCTGGACCAGCGGGTCAGGCGCTATGAGACCTGGGAGCAGCTGCGCCGCTACTGCTCGCTCTCCGCCGACCCGGTGGGGCAGCTGGTGCTGGAAGTGTTCGGCGCCGCCAGCGAGGCCACCGTGGCGCTCTCGGACAGCATCTGCACCGCGCTGCAGCTGGCCGAGCACTGCCAGGACGTCGCCGAGGATCTGGACGCCGGGCGCGTGTACCTTCCGCTCGAGGATCTTGAGCGCTACGGCTGCTCGGTCTCGCAGCTGCAGGCCCCGCACGCCGGTCCACAGGTGCGCGCCGTGGTCGCGTTCGAGGTGGTGCGGGCGCGCGCGCTGCTCGCGCAGGGCCTGCCGCTGCTCGGGCTGCTGCACGGCCGGGCACGGCTGGGCGTCGCCGGCTTCATCGCCGGAGGGCGCGCCGCGCTGCGTGCGATCGAACGTGCGGGCTACGACGTGCTCGCCGGGCCGCCCTCCGTAACCCGCACCGGAGCGCTGCTGGAGCTCGCGGGCACGCTGGGCGCTGCGTGGCGGGGAGGCTCATGAGCTCCACGGCAACGCTGGCCGATGCCTACGCACGCTGCGAAGCCATCACCAGGTCGGAGGCGGCGAACTTCTACTACGGCATCCGCCTGCTCTCCGGCCCTCGCCGGCGCGCGATCTGCGCCGTGTACGCGTTCGCGCGGCGTGTCGATGACATCGGCGACGGCGAGCTGCCGCGCGAGCAGAAGCTCGCGATGCTCGCACGCCAGGCGGGCGCGCTGTCGCTTGCCGAGGCCGGCAGGGACGGCGCGCCCGACGGTGATGGCGCCGGCGCGCCCGACGGTGATGGCGCCGGCGCCCCGGGCGCCCCCGATGCGGCCGATCCGGTGATGATCGCCCTGCGTGACGCCTACAGGCGGTTCCCGCTTCCGCCGGGCGCCCTGGGCGAGCTGATCGAGGGCGTGCGCATGGACGTGGCGGGCGAGACCTACGAGAGCTTCGAGGAGCTGGTGCTCTACTGCCGCCGCGTCGCCGGGGCGATCGGGCGCGTGTGTCTTGCCGTCTTCGGGCTGCGGCGCAGCTCCGAGGCCCAGCGCGCCGGCGCCGAAGCGCTGGCCGACGAGCTCGGGGTGGCGATGCAGCTGACGAACATCCTCAGGGACATCCGTGAGGACGCGCAGAACGGCCGCGTCTATCTGCCCGCGGAGGACCTCAGGCGCTTTGGCCTGCTTGGCGAGATGGCTCCCGCAGGCGAGCCGGGCGCGCTGGCCCGGCTGCTGGCGGGGGGAGCGCCTGCGGGGACGCTCACCGCTGAGGGCGGCAGGCTGCCGGAGCTGGTGCGCTTCGAGGCCGACCGCGCTCGCGTGTGGTTCGATCGCGGCATGACGCTGACCGAGGTGCTGGACTGGCGCAGCGCGGCGTCGGTGCGGGCGATGGCCGGGATCTACCGCAGGCTGCTCGAGCGCATCGACGCGGACCCCGAGGCGGCGACGACCCGGCGCATCTCGCTGCCGGCTCGCGAGAAGGCGTGGGTGGCACTCACCTGCATGCTCGGCGGCGGCGGTTGAGCGCGGACCGGCGGGTCCTGGTCCTCGGAGGAGGCCTGGCGGGCATCACAGCGGCCCTGGACTGCGCGCAGGCGGGCGCTCAGGTGACGCTCGTCGAGGTCAGGCGCCGCCTCGGCGGCGCCGTCTACTCGGTGGCGCGCGACGGGCTGCTGATGGACAACGGCCAGCACGTGTTCCTGCGCGGCTGCCACGCCTACCGGCGGCTGTTGGCGCGCCTGGGCAGCGAGCCGCTCACGCACATCCAGGAGCGCCTGCGGATCCCGGTGCTCGCGCCGGGGCGCCGGGAGTTCATCCTGCGCCGCGGGGCGCTGCCCGCGCCTGCGCACCTCGCGGGCGCGCTCGCCCGCTATCCGCACCTCTCTCGCCGCCGGCGCCTGGGGGCGGCGAGGGCGGCGCTCGCGATGATGCGCCTCGATCCGCGCGAGGAGCAGCTGGACAGGATGACCCTCGGGCGCTGGCTGGCCGAGCACGGCCAGGACGAGCAGGCGGTCTCGGCGCTGTGGGACCTGATTGCGCTGCCGACGCTCAACATCCCCGCGTCCGAGGCGTCGCTGGCGCTCGGCGCATTCGTGTTCCGCAGGGGCCTGTTCGGCTCAGCCGGGGATGGCGACATCGGATTCCACGTGGGGGCGCTGGCGGACATCGTGGGCGGCCCGGCCGAACGGGCCCTGCGCCGCGCGGGCGTCGATGTGCGGCTCGGCTGGCGGGCAGAGCGCCTGACGCCCACGCCACACGGTGTCGAGGTCGGCGGGCGCAGCGGCGAGGCGCAGGGCCCGGGGGGCAGCGACTCGCTGAGCGCCCCCTCGGTGGTGCTGGCGCTCGGGCATCGGCGAGCCGCTGCGCTGATCGAGCCGCTCGCGGGCGCGCTCGCCGAGCGCGTTTCGCGCATCGGCGTCTCGCCGATCGTGAACCTGCACATCGTCTATGACCGGGTCGTGTGCGAGCACGACTTCGCCGCCGGCGTGCACACACCCGTCCAATACCTGTTCGACCGCAGCTCCGCCGCCGGCGCGCCCGCCGGCTGCCAGTACCTGGCGGTCTCCCTGTCCGGCGCCAGTCGTGAGATGGCGATGAGCGTGTCGGCGCTGCGGGAGCGCTACGTACCGGCGATGCGACAGCTGCTGCCGGCCGCGCGCTCGGCAAAGCTCGAGAGCTTTCTGGTGACGCGCGAGCATGCCGCCACGTTTCGCGCGAGCCCGGGCGTGAACGCACTGCGCCCGGGCGCCGAGAGCGGGGTTCCGGGGCTTCTGCTGGCGGGTTCGTGGACCGACACGGGCTGGCCGGCGACGCTGGAGAGCGCGGTGCTCAGCGGCCATCGCGCCGCGGCGCAGGCGCTGGCGCGCGTCGGCCTGCAGGGTGGGCCGGAGGAATGAGCGACGTGCTCGTGGCCGCGCCGCTGCGCCTGGAGGCGGCGCTGATCGCCTCGGCCAGTACCCGTGCGTTCGTCCGCAAGACCGGCATGGGCCCCGCGCGGGCCAAGGCGGCGGCCGTCGCGCTGCAGGGCGACGGCGCTCGCGCGCTGGTGGTGCTGGGCTTCTGCGGCGGCCTGGACGAGGGCTCGGTGCCCGGTGAAGTGATCGTGCCGGAGGAACTCTGTGCCGCAGCTGATGAAGGGCACACCGAGGCGCCGGTGCGCTGCGAGCTGGCGCCGCAGCTGGTCAGGCACCTGGCCGGGCGCGGCCTGAAGCTGCGCAGCGGCACGATCGTGTGCGTCTCGCGCCTGGCGCTCGGCCGGCGACGCGAGCAGCTGCGGGCCGGCGGGGCGATCGGCGTCGACATGGAGTCGCTCTGGCTGGCCGCCGGCGCGGCGGGCCGGCCCTTCGGCGTGGCGCGCGTGGTGCTGGATGCCCCCTCGCACGAGCTGCTGCGCCCGGGGGCGGCGGGAGGGGCGCTGCGTGCCGCGCGCGCCCTGCGCCAGGTCGCAGGGGCGCTTCATGACTGGGCGCCGGGCGTCTAAGGTAGCCAGATGTCCGTTCGCGTCAGGCAGAGCGCGCACATGGGGATGTACCTCATGCGCCAGAGGCTTCAGAAACGGGACAAGTTCCCTCTGATCGTGGAGCTGGAGCCGCTGTTCCAGTGCAACCTCGCCTGCTCGGGCTGCGGCAAGATCCAGCACCCCGAGCACGAGCTGCGCAGGAGGATGCCCGTCGAGCAGGCGGTGGGCGCCGTCCAGGAGTGCGGCGCGCCGATGGTCTCGATAGCCGGCGGCGAGCCGCTGATCCACCCCGAGATCCATCTGATCGCAGCGGAACTGGTCAAGCGCAGGAAGTTCGTCTACCTCTGCACCAACGCGCTGCTGCTGGAGAAGAAGCTGCACAACTTCAAGCCCAGCCCCTACTTCGCCTGGGCGGTCCACATCGACGGGCTGCGCGAGCGCCACGACGCCTCGGTGGAGCGCGAGGGCGTCTTCGACAAGGCGGTGGCGGCGATCCGGGCGGCCAAGGCGGCGGGCTTCCGTGTGACGACCAACACGACGTTCTTCACGCAGGACTCGCCCAAGACGATCCGCGAGGTGCTGGACTTCCTCAACGACGACCTGGAAGTCGACGAGATGATGATCTCGCCCGCCTACGCGTATGAGAAAGCGCCCGACCAGGAGCACTTCCTCGGCGTGCAGCAGACCCGGGAGCTCTTCAGCGAGGCCTTCGCAGGCGGGCGTCGCAGGAAGTGGCGGCTGAACCACAGCCCGCTGTTCCTGGACTTCCTGGAGGGCAAGGCCGAATTCGACTGCACGGCCTGGGGGATACCGAGCTATTCGCTGTTCGGCTGGCAGCGCCCTTGCTACCTGATGTCCGATGGCTACGTGCAGACCTACAAGGAGCTGATCGAGACCACGGACTGGAGCGCCTACGGGCGCGGACGCGATCCGCGCTGCGAGAACTGCATGGCCCACTGTGGCTACGAGCCGACCGCGGTGCTGCAGACCACGCGCTCGCTGCGCCAGTCACTGCGCGCGCTCGCCGGCTGAGGCTGTGCCCTGGCGGATGTCCCGCCAGCGCAGGCCCTCGCCCAGCAGAGCCGGTACGCCCAGGCCCAGAGCCGTCAGGACCTCCACCGCCTGCAGGATGATCCCGTAGGCCACCCCGTTGCCGGCGCCCACGCCGTAGGCGGCGAGCACCACCACGCAGGCAGCCTGGAAGACCCCTACGTTGGACGGCGTGGCGGGGAGCACGGCGCTCAGGTTCACGCCGAGCAGGATCGCCGCCGCGGCCACGAGTCCGCCGTGGCTCTGCAGGCCCAGCGCGAGCAGCACGCAGTAGCAGGCCAGCCACTGGAGGGCCCACGCCAGCAGCTGGAAGCCCACAGCGCTTGCGCCGAAGCGGGGACGCGCGAACACCACCAGGCCCTGGCGCGCCAGCTCCAGCAGGCGCGCCGCGCGCTGCCCCGCGCCGGCCACCCGCGCGGAGCGCGAGCGCCGGGCCCGCGCGAGCAGGCGCGGGCCGGCAAGCACGAGCGCCACCACGATCGCCGGCAGCGCAAGGACGCCCGCGATGCCCGCAAGGTGTCCGTGCAGCAGCGGCACGCTGGTGAACGTGACCGCCAGCAGGATCCCCAGCGCGAGCAGGTTGATCAGCGTCTGGGAGAACACCGTGCCCGCCACCACCGGCAGCTGGCTGCGCGTCGGGCCCTCCAGCCGGCGCGTGAGTACGAGCACGCGCGAGGGCTCGCCGATGCGCCCCGGAAAGACCGCAGAGCCCATCACGCCGATCATCGTGGCGCGCACCACCGGCGCCCACGGGATCTGCGTGTCCGGAAGAGCGGCGCGCAGCGTCTGGTGCCAGGAGACCGACCGCATCACCAGCGAGCTGCCCATCAGCGCAAGCGCAAGCACGATCCAGCCGGGGCTTGCGGTGATCAGCGCGTGGCCGATCCTGTGCAGGTTCAGCTGCGTCAGCGCATAGACCACCAGCGCGAGGACCGCAACAGCCGCCAGGGCCAGCGCCGAGCGCCTTGCCAGCACGCGCCGAGCGCGGATCGGGGGTGTCTCCGAAGCACCCATGCGCGGGGTCTAGCAGGTCGCGCGCCGCCGCCGAGGCCAGCACGCTGCATGCCGATCGGATCTGCGGCGCCCGCGCAGCGCGCGCAGGCGCCGGAGCACGCGCGCACGCAGGCGCCCATGCACGCGCGCGCGCAGGCGCCGGAGCACGCGCGCACGCAGGCGCCCATGCAGAGGCGCACGGGAGCGCTATCCTGGCGCACGCAGCGATGAGGCCCGCTCCATAACCGCGGCCCCCGAGGGCCGATGATGGCTTCTACGTACCGTCACTCCGACAGGTGAGGGCGCATCGTGGAACGCGAGCCGAACATCCACAGTAGGAACCCGAGCGCCACGCGCATCCCAGCGCGCGCCCGACTCGATGCACGGGAGCTCGCAGCGGTCTTCGCCGGCGGCATGATCGGGGTGCTGCCGCGCTCGGTGCTGGCGCAGACCCTCAGCGCCGGTCCCGGGCAGTGGCCCTGGGCGACGTTCGCGGTGAACATGGCCGCGGCATTCGCGCTGGGCGCCATCGCCGCCGCGATCGCGCGGCGCGAGCCGCTGGCGCTGTACCGCCGCGCGCTGCTGGCCAGCGGTGTGTGCGGCGCGCTCAGCACGTTCTCGACGCTGATGCTGGAGCTCGCGCACATGCTCGAGCAGGGCTACGCCGCGCTGGCGCTGGCCTACGCCGCAGCCAGCCTCGCCGGCGGCCTGGCGGCCGTTCACGTGGCCTCCCGGCTGATCCGAGGCGCGGGAGCCCGCGCGTGAGCCAACTGGCGCTGTGGCTGGGCGTGGCTCTGCTGGGAGGCGCCGGGTCGGTCGCGCGCTTCGTGCTGGACGCCTACGTCACAGCCGCCTCGCCCGCGCGCTTTCCGCTGGGGACGCTCGTCGTGAACATCACAGGCGCGGCGGTGCTGGGGCTGCTCGCGGGGCTCTCGCTCCCGGCGCACCTCTACCTGCTCGCGGGAACCGCGACCGTCGGCTCCTACACGACCTTCTCCACGTGGGTGTTCGAGACACACCGCCTCGCCGAGGACGATCGCTACTGGCCGGCAGCTGTCAACGTGCTCGTGAGCGTCGCGCTGGGTGTGGGCGCGGTGGAACTGGGGCGGCTGATCGCGGGAGCGTGAGCGTCGAGCCACTACGCTGATGGGAAACGCGTTTCCCCAGAGCGAGGAGCAGCTGTGAAAGCAACATGGAACGGCGCGACGCTGGCCGAGAGCGACGAGACGGTGGTCGTCGAGAACAACCACTACTTCCCGGCTCACAGCATCCGCGAGGCCTACTTCCTGGAGAGCCCCACGCACAGCACCTGTCCGTGGAAGGGCGAGGCGAGCTACAAGACCATCGAGGTGGACGGGCAGAAGAACCAGGACGCCGCCTGGTACTACCCGGAGCCCAAGGACGCTGCCGCCGAGATCAAGGACCACTACGCATTCTGGAAGGGCGTCGTCGTCGAGCCGTGAGCGCAGCCTCCCGCTAATGCGGGGCGTGACCTGCGCCGGGGCCGCTTGCCGGAGCGGCCCGCTGCTGCGGGGCCTGCGCCGGAGCGCGGCGCAGCCTTCCCAGCAGATAGGCGACCACCAGCAGGTTCACCGCCAGAGCGCCGGCCTTCAGCGCGGAGATGCTCCTGGTGAGCTCCCACACCTCGGGTATCAGCAGCAGCGAGGTCGCTAGCACTGTCAGCCACTCGCCCCAGCGCCTGCGCCGCCACAGGCCATAGGCCTCGACGCTCTCCAGCGCTCCGTAGGCGAGCGCGAGGATGCCGAGCAGCACGTCCTGGCTCGCTCGGGTCCTGTGCAGGTCTCCCACGATCCGCCGCACCCAGTTGCTGCTCGGATTCAGGCCCAGCGAGCGCGCCAGGCTCGTCACTTCCGCCGCCCAGTCGGTGTGAGGGTGGCTGATCAGGACCGCGCCCACCGCCGCCAGCAGCGCCGCGCGGAGGCTGCGCTCCGCGGCGATCCACCGCAGCAGCCCGTCGCGCGCGCGGGCGTGGGGCGCCCCGGGAGCGCTCACGCTTCGAGCAGCAGCGTGACGGGCCCGTCGCCCACCAGCTCCACCTCCATGTGCGCCCCGAAGCGCCCCCGCTGCGCCCCCGCGGCCTCGCAGAAGCGTTCGTAGAGGGGCAGGGCGTGCTCTGGCCGGGCGGCCTGGCCGAAGCTCGGGCGGTTCCCCCGGCTGCTGTCGGCGTAGAGCGTGAACTGACTCACACACAGGATCTCGCGCTCTGCCAGCGGCTCGTTCATCTGTCCCGCTGCGTCCGGGAACACCCGCAGCGATCGCACCTTGCCCGCCAGCCTCTCAGCCGCCTCGGGCCCGTCGTCGTGGGTGATCCCGAGCAGGACCAGCAGGCCGGGGCCGATCGATGAGACGGTCTCGCGCTCCACGCGCACGGACGCGCTTCTGACCCGCTGCACCAGCGCTCGCATGAGCCATCAGTATGCAGCCCCGCCGCGCGCTCACGCCGGCGCGAGCGGGCGCACGGACGCGCGCTCGCCCGGGCCGATGGCCCCCGAGCGCCGCAGCCGCACGATCCCGCGGATGTCCTCCCTTGCCGTGGAACCAATGTTCACGCGCGAGTCGGTGTCCTCGACCCATCGCACGGGCACCTCGCGGATTGACATACGCGCGCGCTGGGCAGCGTAGAGCAGCTCGGTGTCGAAGAACCAGGCCTCGTCCTGCACCTGCGGCAGCAGCTCCTGCACCACCTCGCGCCGGCCCGCCTTGAAGCCGCACTGCGCGTCGCAGAAGGTGGCGCCCAGGAAGATCCGCAGCAGCAGGTTGTAGCAGCGCGAGATCGCCTCGCGCTTGAACCCGCGTGTCACGCGCGCCCCGGGTGCGAGCCGCGAGCCGATCGCAAGGTCGCCGTGGCCCGCGAGCAGCGGCTCGATCAGGGGGCCCAGCGAGCTGAGGTCGGTGGACAGGTCCACGTCCATGTAGGCGAGGACCTGGGCGCCGCTCGCGGCCCACGCCGCGCGCAGCGCGCGTCCGCGCCCCTTCTGCTCCAGGTGGATCACGCGGACCTCCTCGAGCTCACGCGCGAGCTCGCCGGCCACCGCCAGCGTGCGGTCGGTGCTGGCGTTGTCGGCGATCGTGATCGCGAACGAGCAGCCCAGCTGCTCGGCGCAGTGCTCGCGCAGCCTTTGAATGCTCGAGGCGAGGATGTCCTGCTCGTTGTAGACGGGGATAACGATCTCGACGGCTGGCTGCCCGTCGCCGAGATCGGGCGCGCGGGGTGTTTGCAGCTCGGGTGGGTGTGCTGTGGAGGTTGTCATGTCACCCATCCTCGGCCGCGGTGCTTTGACGCCTGTCTGCGTAGGCTGAGAGATCGCTGAGTGAGACCGTCGGTGGCGGCTCGATCAGCCGCCGCCCACCGTCATCGAGCACGATCACGCCGCCGTGCGCCAGCCAGCGCCCGGCGCGCACGGGACCGCTGAGCACCGCCGCCTTGGCGCGCACCTCCGCCTCCAGCGCGGTGGGCGCAAGCGCCGTGGCCTGCACCACGCCGGTGAACGCAGGCCTGCCGGTGGCGGGGTCGAGCAGGTGGTGAGCGGGCAGGCCGTCCTCGCCAAGCCAGCTGCGCCGCCCGATCCCGCTCGTTGCCACGCCGGTGCGGCGCAGGCGGAACGTGTGCAGCGTGAGTCCGTCGAACGGGCCCTGCACCTCGATCGCGCGGGCCAGCCCCGCAGCGCCTCCGATCGCGAGGTCCCCGGCGCAGTTGACCGCGAAGCTCGCGTGCTCCGCCAGCGACTCGCCCAGGATGTCGGCGAACATGCCCTTTGCCAGCCCGCCGCTGTCCAGGCGCAGGCCGGGCGGGCGCTCGACGACGCTCCGGCGCAGATCGACCGTGAGCTCGCGCCAGCGCTCCTGCGCGGCGGCTGCTGCTGGAGCGCGCACGGGCGCGAGCTGCAGCGCTCGCCGCAGCTCCAGCGGCCGGGGCAGCTCGCCGCGGTAGCCCGCCCGCTCTATCTGCGAGAGCAGCGTCCCGTCCACGAGCCCGCCGCTCAGTTCAGCTGCCGGCGGCACGCCCGCCGCGAAGCGAGCCATCACGGCGCTGACCGGAACCTGGCGCCGGGTGTCCGCGTTCAGCTTCGCCAGCTCGCTGTCGGTGGTGAAGCGCGAGAACTGCGCGTGCCAGCCGAGCATCGCACGCCTGCACGCCTGCACCGCCTCCTGGGCGCTCCCCAGCGGCCCGTGGCCGGTCACGTGGACCTCGCAGCGCCCGCCGAAGCAGTCGAACGCGGCGCTCGCCTCAGCGGCGGCGCTCACGACTGCGACGTGGTCACCGACGACGGCGATTCGCCTGAGCCTTCCTGCGTCCCCCCCGATTCCCCGGCGCCCGGTTCGGAGCCGGATTCCCCGGAGCTCGATTCCGAGCCCAGTTCCGTCGAGGTCGATTGGGAGGGGCTGGCGGTGGCTTCGCCCGTGCCTCCGGAGGGGGAGCGCGTGGAGCGCCGCGACTGCAGGTGATGCCTGCGCTGCGCTGCGGCCACCAGCGCCGGGTCGTGCCCGGAGGCGAGCTGCACGTAGACCACCAGGAACGCCGCGGTGAACAGTCCCAGCGCCAGGGCGATCACCGACCGGCGGATGCGTGCACCGCGGCGGCGCAGCTCAGCTGCCCTCGCGCGCGCCAGCGCACGGGCCTCTTGGCGGTCGGGGCCGCTCCCGGCCGGCGGTGAGGGGGAGGAGGGGGTCATCGGGGCCTCGCGCCGCGCCCGCTCAGCGCGAGCCCGCCCTCTGCATCTCGGGGTTCGGCGGTGCCAAGCCCGGCGCAGCGCCCGCGGGGGCGAGCCGTCCCGTGAGCCGCGCAAGCGCCGAGGGGAGCAGGTGGCGAGCCGCCAGCAGAGCGAGCGGCGGGGCGACCACGATCACGATCATCACCAGGAACCACGCCTGTCCGCTGTCGGTGCCGTCGGTCAGCGAGTGCACTATCCCGAGCATCCAGGCCGCTGCCGTGAGCCGGTGAAGGCTTCGCCACCTCTGCGCGCCGATTCGCGCGCGCTGGTAGTACCCGAGGCCGAGGGCCGCGAGGGACCAGAACGCGATGATGCCGGTGCTGGTCCACAGCGTCCGGTAGCTGCCGGCGAAGGGGACCGCCAGCTCCAGCAGCGTGGGATGCAGGTAGCCGTCGCCGAGCAGTGTGAGTCCGTGAATGGCGAGTGCGGCGAGTGTGGCCAGCGCGAGCGCCTCGTGCGCCACGCGCATCTCGGCACGTCGCTCCCTCGCCAGGCCGCCCGCCATCAGCAGCCCGGCGCCCACCGCGGCGCTGGCGAGGATCAGGCCGGCGATCCCAGCGGCGCGGCTGGTGATCCAGTAGAGGTAGGGCCCGGTGGCGGTGGCCAGGGGTGCATGGCTTGCCATGACGTTCATGCAAGCTCATGATCCTCGGAAGTGCCTGGGAGTGGGGCACTGGCCCACCCCGCGGCGGCCCGCTAGGCGCTCACCTTGAGTTCGGCCAGGAAGCCCTGCACGGTCGCCGCGGAGATCGCGAAGCCGACTCCCTCGTTGCCGGCCTGTGCGCCGGCGGATGAGTCGCTGGAGAGGATCTGGGAGTTCACACCGATCACCGAGCCGACGTCGTTCAGCAGCGGCCCGCCGGAGTTGCCGGGGTTCAGCGCGGCGTCGGTCTGCAGCGCGCCCTTGATGGCGGCGCCATCGGGCGCTTTGATCTCCCGGTTGAGCGCCGATACGACCCCGGTGGTGAGAGTCCAGTTCAGCTGGAAGGGGTTGCCGATGGCGTAGGCCGGTTCGCCGATCTGCGGTGCTGTGGTCGTGTCGATGATCAGCGGGCGCAGCGTAACTCCCGCGGGGGGTGTGATCCGCAGCAGCGCCAGGTCCTTGGAGGCGTTGGCTCCGAGGAGCTTGGCGGGAGTGGTGCTGCCGCTCTGGCCGTCGAGCGACACGGTGATCGTGTGCGCGCCGGAGACCACGTGGTCGTTGGTGAGGATCAGGCCGGTGGCGCTGAGGATGATGCCGCTGCCGGTGTCCACGCGGGGCTCGCCGGCTTCCGCGCCGAAGCCGAACAGCGAGCTCTGCCGTTCGGCTTCGCCGGTGGACCTGATCGAAACGACGCCCGGGGCATCTTTCTCGTAGACCTCGCGCGGTGTGAGCGTCGTGGTGGAGTCCGACGCGAACGTGGCTGCCGCGGGCCGTGCCGCGGGGATCACGACCGTCGTGTGGGTGGTGCCGCCGAAGGGGTGTGCCAGCACGATCACGAGCGCGGCTACGGCGCCGCCGACGATCGAGGAGATGAACGACGTAGCCTTCGGGTGCCTCATGGTCGGCCTCGTTTCAAGAATTGGTCTGGACACTGTCGCTGAGGCGTCTGAAGGGGGAGTAACACCCATCTAAGCGGCTGCTAAGGGTCTTGCCGGACCAGACCGCCCCATTCGGCGCTGGGCCGGGCCCGCGCGAGAGCACCGCCCCCCCGGGGGGGAGCGGTGCTCCGGGGTGTCTGCGGGGCCCGACAGGCACCGGCGGCGCGGCGCGGCGGGAGCGCGCTCAGGAGCGCGCGGCCAGGGGTGCGGGGTGCTTGCGCGTCCGCGGCCTGGGCTCCGGACGCGCGGCCCGCGCGTGCGGGGAGACGGTCAGGCCTGCCACCTCGGCGTCGCGGCCGTGGGGTGTCAGGCGCGCGGCACGGCTCATCACGAGGGCCAGCAGCCCGAGGATGGTGATGTCTGCGAGGACGTTCAGAGCGATGGCGAGGGACAGTGACATTGGGTTGATCTCCTAGGTTTCGTTTGCCTTGTGAGATCAGTATCGACGCCGTCCCTCAGGCCCTCGTCCACGCTGTCTGAGAGGTTCCTGTGAGCCTCGAGGGGCAGGTCGGATCTATGTCTGCTCGGTGCCTTGCGGCTGGCTGATCGGCAGGCTGACGCTGAAGACCGCGCCGCCGTCCGGGGCGTTCGCGGCGGTGATGCTTCCCCCGTGCGCGCTCACGATTCCGTCGGCGATCGCCAGTCCAAGACCTGCGCCACCCTTGCCGCGCTCGCGGCCCCGCTCCGAGCGCCAGAAGCGCTCGAACAGCTTCTGCTCGGAGCCCGCGGGGAGCCCAGGGCCATGGTCCCGCACGGTCAGCAGCACGGCTGCGGGGTCTTGCTCCACGGAGATCTCCACGGGCGTGCCGGCAGGCGTGTGCAGCAGCGCGTTGCGTGTGAGGTTCGCAAGCACCTGGTGCAGCGCATGGGGGTCCCCCTCCACGACGGCGCTCTCGGGGGCGTGCACCTGGATCTGGCGCTCCGGTGCCATCGCGCGTGCGTCCTGGGCTCCGTTGCGAGCCATCCTGGCGATGTCCACACGCTCGCGCCTGGGTGTGGGCTCCTCGTCGAGGCGCGCGAGGCTCAGGAGATCCTCGACCAGCACCCCCATCCGCCGGGACTCCTCCTCGATGCGGCGCATCGCAAGCTCGGTCTCCTGCGGGCCCGTGGCGGCTCCCATGCGGAACAGCTCGGCGTATCCGCGGATCGAGGCCAGCGGGGTGCGCAGCTCGTGCGAGGCATCGGCGAGGAACTGGCGCAGGCGGTCTTCGCTCTGCTGGCGCTGCTCGAAGGCCCGCTCCAGGCGCTCCAGCATCGAGTTCAGCGCCAGGCCCAGGCGCCCCACCTCGGTGCGAGCATCCGCCGGGCTGACCCGCCGCGAGAGCTCCCCTGCGGCGATCTCATCAGCGGTGACCTCCATTCGCGTGAGGGGCCGCAGGCCGAGTTTGACGACGAAGAACGCAGTCAGGCCGAGCGCCAGCAGGACCCCGCCGATCACGAGCGCCTCGACCAGCAGCAGACGGTGCAGTGTCTGGGAGACGTCCGCCAGCGGGACGGCCGCCACGGTGATGTCCTTGTCCTCCGGATCGCGCCGCGCGAGCACTCGGTATTCCAGGTCTCCCGCGCCGACCGATTTGACGGTGAAGAGCCTGTTCAGCACGATGTGGGCGGGTATGTCCGGCTCGGCTCGCACCGGTTCGCTGCTGCTGTACTGGATCAGCACGCCGTGCAGGACGGCGCCGGAGGCTTCGCGTCGCTGGCCGTAGGTCCCCGGCGGCAGGTTCACCGCCGGGATGCTCCTGCCGCCGGGATGTGCGCCGAAGCCTCCGCCTTCGTCGTTGTCGCCGCCGTCTTCCCCGGAGCCGGCCGGCGGGCGGTAGCCTTCGTTGTCCAGCTGCTGTGAGAGCGCAGGCAGCGCTGCTTCGACCTGACGGCTGACCTGTCCCAGCAGGAAGGAGCGCTGCTCGGCGTAGGTCACCGCGCCCAGCAGCACGAGGCCCGCCGCAGAGAGCAGCAGCACGCCGGCGAGCAGGCGCGCCCGCAGCGAGGACATCAGCCGCGCGGGGCCTGCAGGGCGTAGCCGACGCCGCGAACGGTGCGGATCAGCGGCGGCCCGTGGGCGTCGAGCTTCTTGCGCAGGTAGCTGATGTAGGTCTCCAGCACCCTGCCATCGCCGCCGAAGTCGTAGTCCCAGACGTGGTCGAGGATCTGCGCCCGCGTGAGCACACGCCGGGGGTTGGCCAGCAGATAGCGCAGCAGCCGGTATTCGGTCGCCGTCAGCTCGATCGGCTGGCCGGCACGGGTAACCTCGCGCGACTCCTCGTCGAGCTCGAGGTCCTCGAACACGAGCCTCCCGGACTCGGCGGCGGCCTGGCCGGTACGCCGCAGGATCGTGCGGATCCGGGCCACCAGCTCCTCCAGGCTGAACGGCTTGGTCATGTAGTCGTCGCCCCCGCCGGTGAGCCCGCGCACCTTGTCCTCGGTCGCATCCCTGGCGGTCAGGAAGATGATCGGCACGCCCGCGCGCTGGGCACCGAGGCGCTCGGCAACCTCGAAGCCCTCCATGTCCGGCAGCATCACGTCGAGGATGATCAGGTGGGGTTTGAAGCGCGCCACCGCCGCGATCGCCTCGCGGCCGGTTCCAGCGCCCTCGACGCCAAAGCCCTGGAATCTCAGCGCCATCGAGATCACCTCGAGGATGTTGGGCTCGTCATCGACGACCAGCACCCGCGCCCCGTCGCTCGCCGGCTCCATCGCTCTCCTCCTATGCGCGCCGCAGGCGCAGGTCGAATTCCATCGTCGCTTTTCCCGTAACGCTCACGAAGCCGCCGACGCTCGGAGCGCTCATGCCGAATTCCTCCCAGGGGAACGTCAGCGCGCCGGCGGCCTCGAGGGTGCCGCCGCGCAGCGTCAGTTCAACCGGGATGCGCTCCCGCTTGGACACTCCATGTATCTCCACGATGCCCGTGACCGTGGTGTGCGCCACGCGGTCCTCGACGCTCGCAAGCGCAACCTGCAGGGCCTGCGACTGCGCGAAGGTCGCGGTCGGATACCTGCTGCTTTCAAGCCCTATTTCGTGGATTTTTTCATCCCGCTGGGAGCGGTCGCTTTTCAGGGTGTTCACAGCGATCGTGAACGCGGCACGTGAGATCGTCAGGGTGCCGGCCCGGCTCGTCAGGGTGGCGTTCCCCGAGATCTGCGAGGTGCGCCCCACGGCATCGCTCTGCGCGGGCAGGAACACCAGCTTCTCGCGCACCCTGTAGCCGGCCTGCGAGCCGCTACCGATCGTCCATGTTCCCGCTGGCTCGCCGGCCGGGGAGCCCGTGGCGGTGCTCGTTGCGGATGTCGCCGTCGTGGAGATCCCACCGGCGGTGGTGAGGCTGAAGGGCTTGGGTGAGGAGGTCGGGAAGAGCAGGAAGTAGACCAGCACAAAGACGATCACGGCCGCAAGCACGAGCGCTCCGGCGCCCACCAGCAGCCTGCCTTTGACGGTCCCTGGAAGTGCTGGCATTTCAGTCGAGGCCTCTCTGCTCGGGGTCTGCGATGACGACGCGGTGCCACCATCTAGACGGAGCCCGCTGTGTGCGAGCTGAGTGCAGGCTGTGAGCCTGCTGAGAGAGTTTGTACGCCGTCGCGGCGGAGCCGGCGTCCCGGAGGGCTTCGATTAACGAAAGCGACGCGGTCCCGAGCCGTTTGAGGAACCCTTCCCGTCCGGCCCGGGGGCCCTTCGGTTCAGGTGGCGCGGCCTCACACCTCAGTGGCCTCGCTCTTTGCGACTCGGAGCCGCGTCTGGATTGAAACTAGACAGCGCGCACGGGGATTGCAAGACCCCCCGCACCCCGATCCCGCATCCTCCGAGGAAATCCTCCCATCCCCCTGGAATGCCGCGCGTGCTCGCCCGTTGGCCTAGCATGCGGTGGATGCCGGCGATGCAGATCGCTGAGACCCTGTGGCGCTGGACGGCTGCCCATCCCGAGTGGAACCCCCAGCCGGAGCCGGGCAGCCCAGCGGACTGGGACCGAATGGTGGGCTCGGTGCTCTACCTGCAGGGCGACGCGGTTGCTGTCATCGACCCGCAGCTGCCCAGCGAGCGACGCGGCGAGTTCCTCGCATGGCTCGATGCTCTCATCGACCGGCGGGCCGTGAGCGTGCTGACGACGATCCGCTGGCACCGTCGCGACCGCGCCGAGATCCTCGAGCGATACCGCGCCGGCGGCGCGGACGCCGGGGCGGCGCCCGGTGTGCATCCCTTCCCGCTTCGCGGCGCAGGCGAGACGGTCTACTGGATCCCGTCCGCGGGGACGCTGGTGCCAGGCGACTCCCTGATCGGCGACCCCGACGGCGTGCGCGTGTGCCCGGAGAGCTGGCTGGCCGATCAGGAGGCTGATCGCGCCGGGCTGGCGCGCCTGCTCGTGCCTCTGCTCGAGCTGCCGGTGCAGCGGATCCTGGTCTCACACGGCGAGCCCGTGCTGCACGCCGGTCACGAGGCGCTTGCGCGCGCCACACAGGAGGCGCTGCGCTGAACGCGGGCGGACCTCGCAGCAGGCGCTGTGCTGCGGGTCCGTGCTCGGCGGCGGCCGCGGCTAATGTCAGGACCGATGCCGCGCGTGGACATAGACCCTGATCGGGCGGGGATCGGCCCCTTCTACAAGCTGCTGACGGCGGTGGTGGTGCCCCGGCCGATCGCCTGGATCTCAACGCGCTCGGCTGCGGGAGTTGACAACCTCGCGCCCCACTCGTTCTTCACGGTTGCCGCGATCGATCCGCCGGTGGTCCAGTTCACATCGGTGGGCCGCAAGGATTCGCTGAACAACGCGCAGGCCACCGGGGAGTTCGTGGTCAATCTCGCGCCGGCATGGATGTTCGAGCAGATCAACGCCACGGGCACCAACTTCCCCGCGGCGGAGAGCGAGTTCGACGCGGTTGGCGTGGAGCGCGAGCCGAGCCTGCGCGTGGCGCCGATGCGCGTCGCCGGGTCACCGGTCGCGCTGGAATGCGTGCTGCACGGCACATCCACGATCGGCGTCTCGACGGTTGTGCTGGGGCGCGTGGTGGGCGCGGCGATCGATGAGTCGGTCATGGAGGGCGGGCACCCGCTGATCGAGCGCCTCGCGCCGCTCGCTCGTCTCGGACTGGATCAGTGGAGCGATCTGGGCGCGGTCAGGGAGATAACGCGGATCCCCGTGGAGTCCTGGCCGGGCCACTACAGCCGCTGAGAGCCGGCGCTCCCTGCGCCCGCCGGCCGAGGCGCCCGGGGCTGGTCGCGCTCCAGCAGCAGCGCGAAGGTTGGGCACGCGCGCGCCGCACGCACGGCATGCTCCACCTCCTCTCCTCGCAGCGGCGCACCGTCCACGATCGGGTAGCCCCACGGGTCCAGCGAGATCCGCTCCGGCAGCAGCTCCGCGCACATCCCGTGTGCCTCGCAGGCAATCGGGTTCACGCGCACCCGAGTGCTCATCGGCGGGCCCCGGCGGCGGCGCGGCCGGGGGTCCGGTCCACGGGCCGGCGCGGTAGGGGCAGCTCGGCGGCGCGTGTGCAGCGCTCGCACGGACCATGCCTGGCATGGTCGTCGAACTCCTCCGCGAACGCGCGCAGTGCGCTCACGACCAGGTTGACGGCGCCGTCGGGGTGCCCGCAGGCGCCGCGGCGGGCGATCAGGCCGGTCAGGCGGCCGATCGGCGCGGCGGGTGCGCCTCCGCGCAGAACGTCCTCGACGCTGCCGGCGAGCGCGTCGAGCCCGAACACGCATGGCCCGCACTGCCCGGCGCTCTGCGAGGCCAGCCAGCGCGCCGCGCGCGCGGTTTCCGCGACAGGGCAGGCGGCGTCGGAGAGCAGCAGCACGATCCCAGCACCCAGCGCCGCTCCGAGCGGCCCGAGGTGCTCGCTGCTGAGCAGCAGCGAATCGAGCCGGTCGCCGGGCACCCACGAGCCGGCGTAGCCGCCCAGCAGAGCGCCTCGCACGTGACGGGTCGTGCCGCCCGCGGCTGCGATCAGCGACGCGAGCGAGGCGCCGTACTCGATCTCATAGACGCCCGGGCTCGCGACCGGACCAGACAGCGTCACAAGCGCCGAGCCCGGTTGCTCCGCGGTGCCGATCTGGCGGAACCAGTCGGCGCCATGGCGCGCGATCAGCGAGACATGGGCGAGCGTCTCGGCGTTGCTGACGAGCGTGGGGCGCCGCCGCAGGCCCTGTTCGAAGGGCATGGGAGGGGTGAACCCGGGCAACGCCGGGCCGCCGCCCAGGTAGCTGATGAGCGCCGACTCCTGGCCGGCGACATAGTGCGCGGGGACGGTACGCAGGGCGACGCGCGGTGAGCGGCGTTCGAGCGGTGCGCGTTCGGCGATCGCGGCTCGCGCGGCGGCGTGAGCCTCACGCGCGGTCTCGCAGACGCACACGATCACCTCATCCGAGCCGATCGCCTGCGCTGCGAGCAGGGCGCCGTCCAGCACCAGGTGTGGCAGGGCCTCGAGCAGCGTGCGGTCCTTAAGGCTCGCCGGCTCACCCTCGCTGGCGTTGACCACGACGATGCCTCTGCGGCGCCGCTCCGCAACAGCTCTCAGCTTGGCGGCCAGCGGGAAGCCGGCACCGCCCCGTCCGAGCAGCCCGGCGCGCTGTATCTCGTGGATCAGCAGCGTCCCAGGGGTCTCCCGGCCGCGTCTGCCGGCGCCCGTGAGCAGATCGGGAAGCGGACCGTGGATGGCGATGTGCTCCTCCAGCGTGAGCGCGCCCTCGGCGGTGATCCCGGCGAACAGCCTTGGCAGCCGCGCACCGGGACTGGGACGGGCCGGGGGCCGCTCGACTGGCGCGGTGGCGCTCATCGCGAGCGGGCTCCGGGTGCCCTGCTGCGACTGTGCGACAGCAGCGAGCTCGGTGTGCCGGCTCGGCGCGCCCAGTCGGGTCCGAGCGGCCCGCTGGGCAGCCACACGATCATGAACAGCGAGAACGCGCCGGTTCCCCCGAGTGCCGCGCGCCTCACGCCCGGGTTGGCGGGCCACCCGCTCAGCACGCGGGTCACCGTGGCGCCGAGCACGAGCAGGGTGCAGAGGCCGCTGAGCACGAGCAGCCACGTGCTGTTCGCGTCGCTGCCCGTGCCGAAGCCGTGCAGCAGCGCCACCGGCCAGCTGGCATAGGCAAGCCAGTGCACCGCGCGCCAGGCGCCGTAGCCGAGCCGTGCTCTCACGAGGCTGCTGATGATGATCGCGAGCAGCATGTCGAGCGCAACCGCTCCGAGCCCCAGCCAGAATGGCCTGTAGGAGCCCACGAACGGAACGAACGCGTCGAGCAGCGGAATCGAGGCGAAGCTGTCGAGCACCGAGGTGATGATGTGCACCGTCACGAACGCGAGCGCGAGCAGCGCGGCATTGCGGTGCAGCGCGTCCAGGACGAATCGCGGCCATGCGGCGGTGCTCCAGCGCTCGACGTCCACGACGCCGAGGACCACGGTCAGCGTCAGCAACAGCAGCGACACCGCTCCGGTCGCGCGCGTCAGGTACCAGTAGGCGCTCGGGCCCGCCGCGGCCAGCAGGCTCACGCTGCCCTCCGGCCGCTCTGCGCAGGCCACCCGCAAAGCGCGAGCGTGTGACCGGATCGGTGCTGCAGGCGGGCCGGAAGCCCGAGCTGCTCAAGCCACGCCACGGCCTTGCCCGCACGCACGATCGCTGCGGTCGCCGCGATGTTGGCGTCCGCGCACGTCGCTGCGGCGACGCTGACGGTTCGCCAGGTCTCGCGCACCGGCGCCCCTGTGCTGGGATCGATGATGTGGTGCATCGTGCGGCCTTCGTGACTCCAGCGCCGCACGCCGGTGCTGGAGGTGGCGATCGCCCCGCTTTCGATCTGCACGGTCTGCCCCGGCGCGTCCGCGCCGTCGCGATGGTTCTCGCTGACCCTGATGCTCCAGCCGCATGCGGGCGCCTCACCGGCGCTGGCCACGTCGCCGCCGACGCTCACGAGCACCCCGCAGCATGCCGCTTCGCTGGCCGACCGCGCCGCGCGGTCGGCGGCCCACGCTTTGGCAGTGGATCCGAGGTCCAGCCGCACGCCCGCGGGTAGTCGCACCGAGGAGCGGGAGCGCTCCAGCGCCAGCGCGCGCCACCCCGGGACCGCGCGGGCACGCAGCCGGGGAGCGCGCTCGCAGGCGCGGCCTGCCGGCTCGAGCAGGCTCCAGTCGCGGTCATAGCCCGCCAGCTCCAGCGCCCTCCCCACCGTGGGGTCAACATCGCCGTCGGTGAGCTCCGCGGCGCGCAACGCCATCTCGATCGCCTCCAGCAGCAGCGGGCTCACCGCCCGCGCGGTGCCTGCGCCGTGGTTGAGCTGCATCAGCTCGGAGTCCGGGCGAAAGCGGCTGCACGCGAGGTCGATCGCAGCGAGCTCAGCGCGCACCGCCGCGCGGGCGCGCGGGAGCTGCTCCGGGTCCAGCACACGCAGCACGACCGTGGTCCCGAGCGCCTGCCAGCTGCACCCCGCGGGGCCTCGTGCGCCGGCGCCGGCGACTGCGCTGCTCACGATCCGCCCGAGACGACCGGAGCCGATTCTTCGCCCGGCGCGGGTGCTTCGGCCGCGGGCGCCGATTCCGCCGGTGCGCTGGTGGAGGCTTCGGGAGCGGGTGCCGATTCGGTTGCCGGAGCCGATTGGGCTGGGGGGGCCGATTCCTGCGCCGGCTGGGCCTGGGGCTCGGATTCACCGGCCGGCGCGGAGGCCTGCTGCGATTCCGCGGTGCGGGTCGTGCTCGTGTCGCCCTCGCCGGATGTGTTCGCTTGCGGCGTGCCCGCTGATGAGCCTTCAGCGCCGGCCCTCGGCGCCGAGGCCGGCGGCCGCAGGGGCTCGACCGGCTTGGTGGCCTTCCCGGCGTGTCCGCGGGTTCCGTGGCGCCCCGGTGCGATGGCTCGCAGGGTTTTGCCGTGGAAGGCGCTCGCCGCGGTCTCGGCGAACACCCCGGTGAGCAGCACGCTGCCCGCGGCGAGACCGCGGCTGAGGAGGCGCAGGCGCCCGAGCGCCGCGTCTCGCGTGCGTGTGGTGTGGGGGATCCTCGCGCGCATCAGTGGGGGTGGGGGCCAAAGGGGTAGGGGCCAAACGTCACGGCGTGCAGCCATGGGCTGAACTGCGGAATCACCAGTATTGCCAGCACCACGCCCATGACAAGGGCGCTCGAGAGCGCCAGCACGCGCCCTGCGCGCCCGGTCGAGTCACCGCTCAGCCGGGCGGTGCGCCCGTAGTCGGCGCGCAGAGCAGCGGGCATCGAGGGGGCGTGGCCCAGCACGTGGACGCCCGCCAGCGCGAGCCAGGCAAAGAAGCTGACCTTGTGGATGGGCAGGAGCGCTCCACGCGCGGAGGGGCCGACGAGCAGCAGCGCTACGCCGCTGGCGAACACCACCGCGGTACACAGCACCAGCAGCGGTGCCATCAGGCGCAGCGCAGGGGGCGGGGGCCCCTTGCGCCGGTAGTGCGGATCGGCGGTGTAATAGCGCATGAACCGGTAGCCGGTGCTGGCGAGCTTGAGCACCACCGGCGGGATCAGCAGCATCCCCACGAACATGTGGATCGACAACAGCTGGCCGATCCGCAGGATCGTGACTCCCAGCGCTGCGAGGAGCACGAACAGCATCGCTCCGGTCGCCGCGGTGAGCTGCTCGTTGCCGTCCGTCCCGCCGCCTGTCAGGCGCCCGCCACGCCGGCGCCTCACCGGGCCGGCGGCGGCAGCCGGCCTGCTCCGATCACGTGTGGCCATGGAAGGACTGTGCGAATGGAGCCTAAGCAGCCCATAACCGCTTGATGAGAAAACTCATTTGGCCCGCGCGCAGGAAACGAGGCGGCTGCGGCGATGCCTATGCTTGCCGGCATGGAAACCGGCGGGGGAGCCAGCCCCGGTGCGCCAGGTGATGATGGGCACGAGCGCGCCGCAGCAGGCGCGCGGGTGCTGGTCATCGAGGACGAGCCGGGCATCGTTGACTTCGTGCGTCGCGGGCTCGAGGCTGAGGGCTTCGTGGTGGAGTCCGCGCCGGACGGCGTCGAGGGCCAGCGCATGGCCCTCAAAGCGCGGTTCGATGCGATCGTCCTTGACCTGATGCTTCCGCGCCGCAGCGGGCTGGAGGTTCTTGCCTCGATCAGGCAGGCGCTGCCGCGCGTGCCCGTGATCGTGCTGAGCGCGCGCGGTGAGATCGAGGACCGCGTCCAGGGGCTGGACGCGGGTGCGTTCGACTACCTGGTCAAGCCCTTCTCGATGGCGGAGCTCGTGGCGCGCGTGCGCGCCCATCTGCGCACGATCGCCCACGCGTCGGCAAGCGGACTGAGCGCTGAGGGAATCGAGGTCGATCTGATGAGCCGCAGGGTCCGGGCCGGCGGGCGCCCGGTGACGCTTTCCACGACCGAGTTCGAGCTGCTCGTCTATCTCATGCGCCACCATCGCCAGGCGGTCTCGCGCGAGCAGATCCTCAGCAGCGTGTGGGGCTACGAGCATGATCCCGCCACCAACGTGGTGGACGTGTACATCGGCTACCTGCGCCGCAAGCTCGGCGCTCCCGGCCAGGCCGCGCCGATCTCCACGGTGCGGGCCGTGGGCTACCGCTTCGGGGGGCCGGGCTGAGCGCGGTGCCCGGGCTGCCGCGACGGCTCGCCCCGCGCGGCCTGCGCTGGCGACTGGCGGGCTGGTTCACGGCCGTCACGATCCTCTGCATGGCGATCGTGTTCGTGGCCGTATACCGCGGCACCGGCTCGCAGTTGCGCCATCAGATCGACACTGAGATCACCGGCGACGAGGCCGAGCTCACGCACGACCTCTCGGTCTCCGGGGCGCGCACTCCGCGAGCGCTCGCGAGCGCTGCGACCCGCTACATCGCCAGCCAGCCCTTCAGCGCCAGCTCGACGCTGCTGTTCGTGATCGTGGCGCACGCAGGGATCAGCACCAACCGGCCGGAGGTGTTCGGTGCGAGCGCACCCGACGACGATGAGAGCGCGGCAGAACAGCGCCAGGAGAACCTGCTCTCGGCTCATCTGCTCGGCGCCGGGGAGGGCTTCAGCACAGAGCTGCTCGCGGATGTCGGAGACCTGCGCGTGCTCAAGCGCCATGTTGGCCTGCACGGCCTCAGCGCGACGGTGGGGGTCGGCGAGCCGCTCTCACCCGTGGCGCGGGCCCAGAGCGGCGTGGCGGAAGCGTTCCTGCCCGCCGGCCTGCTGGCCCTGGCCGCAGCGCTGATCGCCTCCTACCTGGTGAGCTCCAGGGTGTCGCGGCCGCTGCGCCGGATCGCTGCGGTGGCGGCGCGCGTCGACGCCGGGGACCTGCATCCGCGGATTCACGGCGAGGGTGTGCGCGACGAGGAGATCCGGGTGCTGGTGGACGCCTTCAACCACATGCTCGACCGGCTCACGGAGGCGTTCGCGGGCCAGCGCGCGTTCATCGCCGACGCCTCGCACGAGCTGCGCACGCCGCTGACGGTGATCAGGGGCCAGCTGGAGGTGCTCGCTGCGCAGGACGGAGCCTCGCGGGATGAGGTGCGCCGCGTGGAGGGCCTGGTGCAGGCCGAGGTCGCACGGATGAGCCGGCTGGTCGACGACCTGCTCCTGTTGACGAAGACCGAGCAGACCGAGCTGCTGCGCTCGGAGCCCGTCGATGTGAGGAGCTTCGTGGACGATCTCTGGGACGGCGTCAGCCTGCTGGCACGCCGGCGCTTCGAGCTGGGCCAGGTTCCATCCGGGACCCTCCTGGCCGACCCGGACCGTCTCGCCCAGGCGCTGCGCAACCTCCTGGGCAACGCGATCGAGCACACCGCCCCGGAAAGCGGACTCGTGCGCCTGCGCGTGCAGGAGCAGCCAAGCGCGCTCCTGCGTTTCACCGTCGAGGACGACGGACCCGGAATCCCGGCGCAGGAGCGCGAGCTCGTCTTCCAGCGCTTCCACCGCACCGACGCGGCCCGCGATCGAGCCTCGGGCGGCACCGGCCTGGGCCTGGCGATCGTGCAGGCGATCGTGCTCGCGCACCACGGGCGCGTGTGGGCCGGCGAATCCCCGGAGGGGGGTGCGCTGGTGGCGATGGAGCTCCCGGGCTTCACCGCCACCGAGCCGATTTCGCGCGCTGCTCCCATCGCGGCCGGCGCACACCGCGGCCGGCGAGACGCCGAGTAGGCGCAGCGCCATCCGCGCCGCGCCTCGGCGCAGCTGCGCCGATTACTCCTGGCCGGTGCGCCGACGGGTCTCCCGCTCGGCCTCGGCCTGCCACCTGCGACGCCGCATGCCCCAGCGGTTGCCCGTCACACCCGGCCGGTGCGGCTTCAGTTTGCTCGCGCGCGACATGAAGTACGCGAGCCCGATCAGCAGTGCGACCATCAGGACGATCACCACGACGAGGATGGGAGTCGAAGACAGCGAGGCGAGGGTCAGCATGAGAGGTCGGTACCCCTCGACGGTGGCCGGCAAACCACCGACGCGTCGGCTATAGGGTTCGGGCGTGACCGCTCACAGGCGCCTGGCGTCCATCGGCGCCGTTCTGCTCGCTGCGGCCCTGTGCCTGAGCGCCTGCGCGTCGAGCAGCATCCAGACCGGCGCGGCAACGTTCCTGAGCGAACACGCCGCCGTGGCCATCCGGACCGCTTCGAGCACGAGAGCCGTCGAAGCCGACGTCGCCGCGCTCGGCGCCTCTCCGGCGCGGGCGCAGCTCGAACATCTGGCGGCTGCGGCCGCGCGGGCTCGTCGAGAAGCCGTGCAGGCGGGAGAGTGGAGCATCTCGGCGAGCGCGGAAGGCGGCGAAGAAGCCGCCGAAGAAGATGACCTGCCTCGCGCGGAGACGGAAGTGATCGCCGCCGCGGACGAAGTCGGTCGCGCGATGCTGGCTCTCGAGACGTTCGCGCGCCGCGAGAAGCCCGCCCAGCTCGCCCGCTACCGGAGTGTGCTCAGCGGGGCGCGCGAACGCTGGGACGAAAGCATCGCGCAGCTCTGGCACCTGGGGAAGCGATCCGGCCCGCCCGGTCTCTGAGGCGCGGAGGGGACCGGCCCGTCACGCAAAGAAATGGCTTCAGGTTGGGGGTTTTCCGCTTAATCTCGATGATTGGAACTTTCGCGGCAGATATGCGTCAGCCGCGAAACCGGAGCTTGACGGGCGTCCGTAGAGAGCTATAGAGTGGCGCCGCCAGCACCAAAGGGAAGAGGGTTTGGGCCAGTGAACGTGTTCGCCAAGAAGGTCCTGGGGGTCGCGATTGGGGTAGCGATCCTGGGAACCGCCATAGGACTCTACGTCTCGGTCTGGGCGACGAGCTTCCCCGCGACAGTCGCCGCCACGCCGGTCTCCGCCGCGGCCGGCGGCGGCACCAGCCTCACCCTGCAGACCGTCGGAGCGGCCGGAAAAAGTGTCAGCCCCGGTCACCCCGACTGGGTCTCCTATCTCATCAAGAGCAACGGCAAGTGGATCCACAGCACGATCTACCAGGTCCCGGCGAACTCGATCGTGCACGTGACGATCTACCAGTACGACTCCGCCAGCGGCCTGCGCAACCCCTACTTCTCCCAGGTCCAGGGCACCGTCGGGGACGACATGACCGTCGACGGCAAGACCGTGGATGCGATCAGCCCGGAAGCGCCGGCGCACACCTTCGCGATCCCGGAACTGGGCGTCTACGTCCCGCTGGAAGGCGTCGACGAAAAGGAAGAAGAATCGAACTTCTGCGAAGAAGCGCCGTGCGAACCCAAGTACAACCACAGGGTCGTCACGTTCAGCTTCCGCACCGGCAAGCCCGGACGCTACCGCTGGCAGTGCTTCGTGCCGTGCGGAGCCGGCACCATCAACGGCAACGGCGGCCCGATGCAGACCCTCGGCTACATGGACGGCTTCATAGATGTCGTCTAGCCAGGCCGTCGGCCCAGGGGGGCTAGGCGGAGAGCCGAACCACCTCCGGCGCTTCCTGACGCTGTGGATCGTCTCCTCGATCATCGCGCTGCCGCTGGTGATCATCTTCATCGGGCCCCTGCTCGGGCCCGCGTCCGGCAACAGCGTGGAGACCTCCGGCGAGATCACCGACATCAAGGTGCTGGTGGGTGTCGCCACCCCGATCATCCTGCTCGTGATGACCTACCTCCTCTACGCGCTGATGTATTTCCGCCAGGAGAAGGGCTCGACGCTCGAAGGCCCTGCCATCCGAGGCAACGCCAAAGTCCAGATGCTGTGGATCGTCATCACATCGTGCCTGGTGCTGAGCGTCGCTGGTTACGGGACCGTGGTGCTGGAGAGCGAAAACGGAGACGGTTCGGGCAGCGGCCCGAACCCGCTCACCTCGCCGAGCGGGCCGAAGATCCCGGTGCAGGTGATCGCCCAGCAGTGGCTCTTCACCTACCGCTATCCGACCTACGGAGGCGTCGAGACCACGAGCCTGGTGCTGCCGGTCGGCAAGGAGATCGAATTCCAGGTCACCTCGCTCGATGTCATCCACTCGTTCTGGGCGTTCCAGATCGGTGTCAAGGCTGACGCCAACCCCGGCATCGACAACATCGCCTACTCCAAGCCGACGCGGGAAATGACCTTCGAGGTCCACTGCGCCGAGCTCTGCGGCATCTGGCACGGCGCCATGCACAACGAGGCGCGCGTGGTCAGCGACGCGGCCTTCGAATCGTGGATCGCGAAACAGCAGACGATGCTGGCGCCTGCCACGAAAGTGCTCCCGACGTACAGCAAGAGCTATATACCCGAACCCTCGAGGCGAGCAGAATGAGCGCTACCGACGCACAAGCCCCCCTGGCGGCCTCGGCCGCGCCCGACCTGCGGCCGGTCTGGCGCAAGCTGATCGGCTTCAACCTCCTCACGGCCGTCATCCTCGGCGTGGGCGGCTATTACCTCGGCTGGTTCATCGGCCACCAGATCAGCACGTCGTCCTTCGCCTACGAGAAAGCGACCGACGAGAACGACGTCGCACTGCTGCTCGCCTACGCCTTCGGCGTGATCGGCTTCCTGGTGGGCCTCGGCTTCGCGAACTACCCGGTCGAACGGCTTCTGGGCCGCCCGGCGTCGCTGCGCGAGAAGGAGAGCCACGGCATCAGCCGGTACTTCGGCCTCTGCACCGACCACAAGGTGGTCGGCGTGCAGTACCTCGTGGGCATCGGCCTGTTCCTGTTCGTCGGCGCGGTCAACGCGATGATGATCCGCGCCGAGCTGCTCCACGACACGCCCACGATCGTCGGTCCCAACCAGTACCTGACGCTGGTGGGCGTCCACGGCACGATGATGATGGGGATCATGACCTCCGGCGTGCTCGGGCCGTTCGCCAACTATTTCGTCCCGCTGATGATCGGCGCCCGGCGCATGGCGTTCCCGCGAATCGAGGCCCTGACGTTCTGGCTGCTGATGGCGGCGGGCTTCATCCTCGCCTCGACCGTGTTCTTCGGCGGCTTCCCGACCGGGTGGACCGGGTATGAGCCGCTCAACGACCAGGCCGTGATGGGGATGGACTCCTACATCATGTTCTTCGCCCTGGTTGGCATCTCGATGGTTCTGCTCGGCCTCAACATGATGGCCACGATCATCACCCTGCGCGCACCCGGCCTGACCTGGTCGCGCCTTCCGATCTTCGTCTGGGCGACCTTTGCAACCGCGGTCCTGATGGTGCTCGCCGCGCCGATGCTCATCGCCACGCTGCTGATGTCGGCGCTCGACCGGTCGATCAGCACCTCCTTCTACGTGACGGGAGGCGGCGGCAGCTCCTATCTCTTCCAGAACCTGTTCTGGTTCTTCGGGCATCCGGAGGTCTACATCCTGGCCCTTCCCGGGTTCGGGATCGTCCTCGAGTTGATCCCCGTGTTCGTGCGCAAGCCGCTGTGGGGCTACCGCCTGGCGATTTCCGGCATGCTCGGCGTCAGCCTGATGAGCTTCTTCGTGTGGCAGCACCACCTCATCGTGAGCGGCATCAACGCGGACCTGCGGCCGTTCTACATGCTCTCCACGGAGATCATCTCCGTGCCCACCGGCTTCATCTTCATCTGCTTCATGGGGACCCTGTGGAGGGGCCGAATGTCGCTGACGGTTCCGATGTGGTTCTGCCTGGCGTGGGCGTTCAACTTCCTGATCGGAGGGACCTCGGGCGTCGTGCTCTCCGACGACGCAACCGACACGCAGCTGCACGGCAGCTTCTTCGTGATGGCCCACTTCCACTACACGATCGTGGGCGGGCTGATCTTCAGCTTCTTCGCCGCCATCTACTACTGGGTACCGAAGATGGTGGGTCTGCAGTTCAACGAGAAACTCGCCAAATGGCACTTCTGGCTGATGTTCGTGTCCTTCAACTCGACGTTCCTGCCGCTGTTCGCGCTGGGGATCATGGGGATGCCGCGACGCGTCAGCCAATACGAACCGCACCTGGTCGGCCTGAACACGTGGGTGTCGATCTCCGCGTTCGTGCTGGGCTTCTCGATGCTGATCTTCCTCGCGAACGTCGTCTACTCGATGATCTTCGCCAGGATTCCAGCGGAGGCGAATCCCTGGAACTCCAAGTCGCTGGAGTGGCAGGTCCCCACTCCGGTGCCGGTGAACAACTTCGAGCAGATCCCCGTGATCGACGCCGACCCCTACGACTACGGCACGCCCGTTGCGCTCGGGGCGGGCGCCGCCGCGCCGGCGGGGGCATAGAGGCATGTCCGCGCACGGAGAAGACCGTCCTCTGGGCATGATGGTGCCGCCGGTCCCGGCGGGCCACCAGATCCCGCCGGAGCCGCCGGATGTGGCCGCGCGCCAGCTCGCCGTCGCAGCGAGGCTGCTCTGCGGCGCATCGACGTTCTTCTTCCTCGCGTTCCTTTTCGCCTACATCTACCTGCGCTCGCTCAACCAGGACGGCATGTGGCGTCCCCCGCACGAGCACCCCAATCAGGCCTGGGGTGCGGTCTTCATTGCCTGCATCGTGCTGAGCGCCCTGACAGCGATCGTGTCCGGCCGCCGCATGAAGGCCAAATCCGCGTCATGGCTGCCCGCCGTGATCGGGGCGCTCGTGCTCGCGATCGTGGCGGTGATAGCCCAGTGCATCGAGTACACGGTCCAGAACTTCGGACCCACCGACGGGGCCTACGCCAGCGTGTTCTGCGCCTGGAGCGCGTTCTACCTGATCGCGATCCTGTTCACGATGTTCTGGTTCGAGACCCAGATCGCCACCGAGCTGCGGGCCAGGCGCTCGCCCGCTCCGGCGAACGAGGGAGACGTGAAGGAACCCGACCGCCTGATCGCCCCGGGCCTTGATGCGGCGGTGTTCCTGTGGACCTTCATGGCCGGGATCGGCATCGTCACCTACGTTACGCTGTACTTGGCGTAGATCGAGCTAGGGAGCAGCCATGCATCTTCTGATCGCAACTTTTCTCGCAGGATCGATTCTCACGCTGGCGCTCCCGTTGGGCGTCCTGATCGTGGTTGCCATCTGGTACGTGCTGCTGTGGCGTGCCGGGACGGGCGAACACTGAGCCGACCCAGAGCGCGGACGGCCGTCGGGCCGGCGAGCTGAGCTTCAGGAGCGATTCATGACAGGCATGAACACAGGCCTGGAAGCCGGCAACCCGACGATCGTTGCCGCGTTCCACAGCGAGTTGCTGCGCCAGGGCGTGATCATCATCGCGATTCTCGCGCTGATCGGGTTCGCATACCTGATCATCCAGTCGCTGGCACCTGCGTCGGTTACGCCAGGGCGGCCGGTGGGCGTCGAGCCTGCAGCGCGGCGGCTGCTGCGCTACGCGTTCGGAGCGATCTGGATCCTGGACGGCGCGCTGCAGTCCCAGCCGGCGATGCCCCTGGGAATGGTGCCGCAGGTGATCCAGCCCGCGGCAGCGGCCTCGCCGCGATGGGTTCAGCATCTGGACAACACGATGGTGACCATCTGGAGCAACCATCCGGTCACGGCGGCGGCCGCTGCGGTCTGGATCCAGGTTGGCATCGGCGTGTGGCTGATCGCGGCGCCGCGCGGCAACTGGTCGCGTGCGGCGGGCCTTGCGAGTGTTATCTGGGGCCTGAACGTCTGGGCGTTCGGGGAGGCGTTTGGAGGCATCTTCGCCAACGGCCTCAGCTGGATGTTCGGCGCGCCGGGAGCGGCGGTGTTCTACTGCGCCGCCGGGGTGCTGATCGCGCTGCGCGAGTCCGCTTGGCGGACACCGCGCACCGGGCGCATCGTGGTGGCCCTGATGGGCGCGTTCTTCGTGGTGATGGCGGTGCTTCAGGCCTGGCCCGGCCGGGGCTTCTGGTCGGGCGTGGTGCGGCCGAGCGGCTCGGGGGCGCTCACGTCGATGGTGGGGCAGATGTCCCAGACGCCCCAGCCCCACGTGCTCTCCTCGCTGCTCGGCAGCTTCGAAAGCTTCGTCAGCTCCAGCGGCCCGGCGGTCAACCTGTTCGTGGTGGCGGCGCTCACAGCGATCGGGCTCGCTTTCCTGAGTGGCCGTCCGCGGCTGGTGCGCGCGGGCGTGCTGGGCGGCATTGTGCTGTGCCTGGCCGATTGGGTGCTGGTTCAGGACATGGGTTTCTTCGGGGGCGCGGGCACGGACCCCAACAGCATGATCCCGATTGCCCTGATCTTCACCGCGGGCTACGTTGGTATGACGCGCGTGCCCGTGGGGGTCACCGCGCCGGCGAATGCGCCGGAGCCCGAGACTGCCCGGACAGCTCCTCCGGCGTCCCAGCGACGCGGGATAGCCGTTCCCAGACTGGGCTTCCGGTGGCTGGCGGCGCTGGGTGCGCTGGCGATCACGCTGGTTGGCGCCATCCCGATGGCGGTGGCCGCCACACACGGCAGCGCCGACCCCATCATCGCCCAGGCGCTCGACGGCACACCCAACGAAGTGAGCCTTCCCGCCAAGCCGTTCTCGCTGGTCGATCAGCGGGGGCGCCCGGTGTCGCTGGCACAGCTGCGGGGCAAGGCCGTGGCCATCACGTTCCTGGACGACGTGTGCACCTCGGACTGCCCGATCATCGCGCAGGAGTTCCGCGACGCGGACGGGATGCTGGGCTCCGACGCTGGGCGCGTGGAGATGGTGGCTGTGAACGCCAACCCGCTGTATCTGACGCCTGACTACCTGGCCGCGTTCGATCGCCAGGAGCACATGGAAAGCCTTCCCAACTGGCTGTATCTCACGGGGTCGCTGGCGCAGCTTCACCAGGTCTGGGACGACTACGGCGCAACGGTGGAATACTCGCCGGGCGGGGCGATGATCGACCACAGCGAGTCCGCCGACGTGATCGGGCCGGACGGCCGCATCCACTACGTGCTGGACACCGATCCGGGGCCGGGGACCGAGGCGACGAAGTCCTCCTTCGCGGTGACGCTCGCCGAAGCGATCAAGAGCACCCTCAGCTCCTCGTGAGAGCCGCCAGCCGGCTCAGCGCGGTCCGCTCACGCACTGGGCGGTGGCCAGGATCCGGACACGGACCCTGCGCGTCCCTGGCTGGCGCGCTGGCGCTGACCGCTGCCCTGGCCGCGTGCGGGTCGGGGACGCCGCTGCGGTCCGCTGCGACTGCGCCGGCACTCTCCAGCCCGCTGGCCAGGTCGCTGCAGACCACGCAGGGCACGTGGGCCACGGTCCCCATGGGCCGCCTGGGACAGTCGCTGAACACCTTCTGGCAGCTGTTCTACCGCGCCGCGGGCGCCACGACGTGGAGGAACGAGGTGCAGGCCACGGCTGTGGCCACCAACGGCGGCCTGGTGCTGGCCTCCGACGGGGCCGGCCTGCTCGCGGGCGTGCGCCCCTCCAACCTGCTCACCTACTCGCCGCTGATCGCCACCGATGATGCGGGGCGCTCCTGGAGCACCGGACTTCTGCCCTCGGGCCTGCTCAGCCGGCCGGACGCGCTCGCCTACGCCTCGCCCAGCGCCTCGCTCGCGCTGACCGGCGCCGCCGGTGGCGAGCAGGTGCTCCAGAGCACCGCTGGGATTTCGTCCTGGAGCACCGCCACGAGCGAGAGTGCGCTCGCGGCGAGCTCCGCGGGGAAAGCGTGTGGCGTGGGGCAGCTCACCGCAGTTGCACAGGCGTTGGGCCAGCAGTTCCTGGGCACGAGCTGCAGCCGGCCGGGCGAGCTGGGTGTGTTCGTGCGCGGCGCAACGGGAGCCTGGGAACTGGATCCCGCGCCTGTCCCCGCGATCGTGGGCTCGCGCCGGGCAGAGGTGCTTGGCCTGGAAGCGGCGGGCCCCTCGCTGCGCGCGCTGCTCTACCTCTCGGGGCCAGGCGGCCCGGGCCTGGTGGCCGCCCAGCTGAGCGACGGGCACTGGAGCGCGTCGGCGTTGCTGGCGATGGGGCCCGGCGAGAGCATCACCTCCTTCGGGGCGAGCGCGGGCGGCGGCAGCTTCGTGCTGCTCACCGGCGCGGCCGCAGGCGAGCGTCTCGCTGTGACGGCCCGTCGCGGGGGCGCGTGGAGTGAGCTGCCCGCACCGCCGCAGGGCACCGCCACGGTGGTTGCAGGGGCCGGCGGCGTCCTTCAGGCGCTGGCGGTGGACGAAGAGGTCATGACCGTGTGGAGCCTCGCGCCCGGCGCCGGAGCTTGGAAGCGCGGTCAGGTCGTGCACGTCGCGATCGAGTACGGCTCTTCCGAATAGGCAGCCGCACGGCGCCGCCGTCAGAGCGCTCAGCTCGATGGGCGCGTGCTGGCGGGTGGGCCCTGGCCGAGGATGCGCTCGATGGCCGCATCCGCGTCGCCCTGTTCGCGTGCGATCAGCCGGCGCACCACGATCACCAGCGCGGGCACCGCCCAGAAGTCGCCGCACACCCACAGGATGCCGGCTCCGAGCAGCTGATCGCCGTATGCGGACAGCGCGACTCCGTGCACATGGTCATAGACCGAGTACCAGGAGTGGTGGGCGAACAGGCTCATCGCCATGGCGAGCCCCCACATGATCACGTTGGTGGCCAGAAGCACCCCTGCCTGCACGGCCAGGCCGGGTCGCACGCGCAGCGGTGGCGAGTCGATGATCAGCAGCCAGAACAGGAGTCCCGCGACGAACATGCCACCGTTGGCGAGCCACACGTGCGCGAAACGGCTGCGCTCGGAGTAGTCCAGTGCGCCCGGGATCGCCCAGCCGACCATCGCCAGGTTGAAGGCGCCCGCAGCGAACCAGACGCCGGTCAGAAGGCCGCGCGCAGCGCGCAGCGCACGGCCGGGGCGGCCGCTCCCGAGCGCTCCCCGCACGCCGTCCGGAAGCGCGGCGGCCAGCGCTCGCCAGGGCGCCCCCGCGGCGATGAGCGATGGCGCTGCGAACATCAGCAGCAGGTGCTGCACGGTATGCAGGTAGAAATAGCGGTAGCCCCACCAGTCAAGCGGCGAGCCGAATGCGATCAGCAGTGTGATCAGGCCCGCGTGGAAGTACACCTGTCGGCGGATCGATAGATGCTGCGCGGGGTCAGTGGATGGCTCGCGGCCCAGCCTGCTGCGCCCGAGCTCATACCAGGCACCCAGCGCGAGCAGGATCACCAGGGTCTGCCAGGACCAGTGTGCCAGCGGATGGCTCATTGCTCATGCGCCCCGATCGCCAGCGCCGAGGCGGTGCCGGGCAGCGCGCGCCGTGCGGGCACCTCCGTGTCGCGGGCGGTGGGGAGTTGGCCGGGAATGCCAGCGTGGCGAAGGCGCGAGCTGTTCCACACCACGAAGCTCGAGGAGAGCGCCATGGCGGCTCCAGCGATGAGCGGGTCCAGCAGGCCCACAGCGGCGAGCGGGATCGCTGCGAGGTTGTAGGCGAACGCCCATGCGAGGTTGCTGTGGATGGTGCGCAGCGTACGCCGCGCCAGCTCGATGGCGGTGGCGGTCGCCCGCAGGTCATCGCGCGCGATGATCAGGTCCGCGGCGTTGATGGCCACATCGGTCCCCGAGCCAACCGCCAGTCCGAGGTCGGCGGCGGCGAGCGCCGGTGCGTCGTTGACGCCGTCGCCCACCATCGCCACACAGCGGCCCTGTGCGCGCAGGCGGGCTATCAGCTCGACCTTCTCGGTGGGCAGCGCTCCCGCCACCACCTCCTCGATCCCGACCCGCTCCGCCAGCGCATGCGCGGTGCTCGCGTTGTCGCCGGTCACCATCACACACCGCAGGCCGAGCGCGCGCAGCTCGCGCACGGCCGCCGCCGCCGACGGGCGCAGCGAGTCGGCGAGCGCCAGCGCCCCCGCCACCGACCCGTCGGCCTGCACCAGCACGACCGTGCGGCCTTCGCTCTGCCACTGCGAAGCGTGCAGAGCGATGCTCGACGGCGCACTCTCCCAGGGGCCGGTGGCGCCGATGCGCCCGACATACACCTGAGACCCCTCCACCGCGCCGCGCGCGCCCATCCCGGGCAGCGCCTCGAAGCCCGTCACCGCGGGCAGCGCCCCGGCGCGCTCCTGCGCCAGGCGCGCGATCGCTCGCCCGATCGGATGCTCGGAGGCGGCCTCCACCGCGCCCGCCAGCCGCAGCAGCTGCTCCTCTGTGAAGCCATCCGCGGTCTGGACCTCCGCGACGCTCATGCGCCCCTCCGTGAGCGTGCCGGTCTTGTCCAGCAGCACCGTGTCCACGTGCCTGGAGCTCTCCAGCGACGCGTAGCCCTTGAAGAAGATCCCCAGCCGGGCGCCGGTCCATGAGCTCACCAGCAGCGCTGCGGGTGTGGCCAGGCCGAGGGCGCACGGGCAGGCGATGATCAGGACGCAAAGCGCCGCGCTGAACGCTCGTTCACCGGGGTTCCCGAGCGCCAGCCAGATCAGCAGCGTGCCGAGCGATGCGAGCAGGACCGCTGGGACGAAGATCGAGCACACGCGATCTGCAAGGCGCTGAACCGCTGCCTTCTCGTTCTGCGCGCGCTGCACCATTGCGAGCATCTGACCCAGCTGGGTCTCAGCTCCCACCCGCGCGGCGCGGACCACGATCCGGCCGCTCAGGGCGATCGTGCCGCCGAGCACAGCCGCGCCGGCACCCACGTCCACCGGCTCGGGCTCGCCGGTCATCACGCTCTGGTCCATCGCGGACTCGCCCGCGAGCACCTCGCCGTCGCTGGCCACGGTCTGGCCCGGGCGCACCACGAAGCTCTGCCCGACGCGCAGCTCCTCGCTGCGCACGAGCCGCTCGCTGCCATCGGCCCCCAGCACGCACACCTCCCGCGGTGCCACCGCTGCGAGCGCGCGCAGCGCGTTGCCGCTGCGCCGCTTGGACCAAGCCTCGAAGAAGCGCCCTGCCAGCAGGAACGCGGTCACCCCGGCCGGAACGTCGAGGTAGATGCCGCCCCCCGAGCCGCCGCCGAGACCCGAGGAGAGCGACCCGTGGGAGGAGCGGTCGAGGAAGAACATCGAGTACAGCGACCACGCCGTTGCGGCCACGATGCCGATCGAGACGAGCGTGTCCATCGTGGTGGTGCGGTGCCGCGCGCCACGGATGGCGGCCTCGTAGAACGGAAGCGCCGCCCAGGTGACCACGGGCGCCGCCAGCGCGACCATCAGCCACTGCCAGCCGCCGAAGCGGGCCGACGGAGAGACGGAGAACAGAATCGATGCGTCGCACAGCGGCATGAACAGCACGCCGGCCACGATCAGCCGCCGCCGCAGCGAGGCGACCCGGCGGTCGAGATCCTCCGCGGTGTCATCGCTCTGCGCGGCGTCGGGGGAGATCGGGCTCGCGCTGTAGCCGGCAGCCGCGATCCGCTCGAGGAGGCTCTGCAGCGGCACGTCGCCCGTCAGCTGCACGCTGGCACGCTCGCTTGCGTAGTTGACGCTGGCACTGACGCCGTCCACGGCGTTGAGCACCCGCTCCACGCGGGATGCGCATGCGCCGCAGGTCATCCCGCCGATCGCGAGCGTCATCTGCTCGCCTGCGCGTGGGGGCGCTGTGGTGCTCACGGGCGCCATCGCAGGCCCTGCGGCCCGCCGCCGGCGGGCGCGGCGGCGACCGCTGCGATCCCTCGTGCGCACATCGCGATCAAGGATACGCCCCGCGGGCGCCGGGCCCGGCGGGGGCGTGCGCACGCTCTTACGAGATTCCCGGCGTCCTCTGAGGGTCGGGGCCCATGATGCATATCAGCATCAACCAACCCCCCAACGAAAGCTGGATTCCAGTGCACATACGCAAGCTAGCCGGAACCGCGATCGTCGCGGGCGCCCTCGCCACAGCGGGTGCGGCTGCGGGTATCAGCGGAGCGTCGGCGTCGACGGGGACAACCGCGACACCGTCCACCTCGACGTCCACCTCGACCACGCAGGCGCAGGCGACACCATCGAGCCAGGCGCCGGCGGCCACGAGCAGTGCCAAGGCGCCCTCGGGCACCACGCCCAAGGGCTCATCCTCGGCCGCACCGAAAGGCCCATGCCCGAACATGGGCACAAAGAGCGGTAGCTCCAGCAGCGGCAGCGCGTTCACCGGCCCCCCGGCCGGGCCCGCGCCGACCGCCAGCTAGAGGGCTCACCGCGCGACCTCCCGCGCCCGCCGGTGCCACCAGGCTCCCGGCGGGCGCCCGTGGCGGCCTATCCTTGCGGGACGCACCCTCTCGGAAAGGATCAGATGCCCACCACGCAACTGCCCGGTGGCAGCTATGCCCTGGCGCACGACATGACCGTGACTCGTGTGGGCTACGGGGCGATGCAGCTCGCCGGTCCGCACGTCTTCGGGCCACCGGCCGACCGCGAGGAAGCGGTGGCTGTGCTGCGCGAGGTGATCGCGCTGGGCATCAATCACATCGACACCAGCGACTTCTACGGCCCGCACGTCACCAATCAGATCATCAGGGAGGCGCTTCATCCCTACCCCGAGGACCTGGTGATCGTGACCAAGGTGGGTGCCCGGCGCGACGAGCAGGGCGGCTGGCCCAAAGCCACCTCCCCGGATGAGCTGCGCCGAGCGATCCACGAAAACCTCGAGAACCTGGGGCTCGAGCGCCTCGATGTGGTCAACCTGCGCCTCGGCGCGTTCGATTCGCCCGAGCCCGGGCCGATCGAGGGGCCGTTCACGGCACTGGTGCAGATGCAGCAGGAGGGCCTCATCAGGCACCTGGGTGTGAGCACGTTCACCGCCGAGCAGATCGCCGAAGCACAGTCGATCGCCCCGATCGTGTGCGTGCAGAACTTCTACAACATCGCCCACCGCACCGATGACGAGCTGGTCGCCTCGCTCGCCGAGCAGGGCATCGCCTACGTGCCGTACTTCCCGCTGGGAGGGTTCACCCCGCTTCAGTCCGACGTGCTCTCACGGGTGGCCGCGGAGCTCGGCGCGAGCCCCATGGCGGTGGCGCAGGCGTGGCTTCTGCAGCGCTCTCCCAACATCCTGCTGATCCCCGGCACCAGCTCGCTGGCGCACCTGCGTGAGAACGTCGCAGCGGCCGCGCTCGTGCTGCCCGAGCAGGCGCTGGCGCAGCTGGACGCGATCGCCGGGTGAGCCCCCGACAGTAGGCTGCAGGCGGTGCGGCCACGGGAGCAACTTTCGGCTGCCGAGGCGCGCCGGATCGCCCTGGCGGCGCAGGGGTTCGGTGGCCCGGGCTCCGGCGGCCCGGTCGGCGGACACGCTCTTCGACGCGTGCTCAAGCGCATTGGACTCGTGCAGATGGACTCTGTGAATGTGCTCGTGCGCGCGCACTACCTGCCGCTGTTCTCGCGCCTTGGCACCTACGACACCGTCGTGCTCGACCGCGCCGCACACTATGCGCCGCGGCGCCTGTTCGAGTACTGGGGGCACGAGGCCTCGCTGCTTCCGGTCGAGCTTCACCCGCTGCTGCGCTGGCGCATGGAGCGGGCGAGCACCGACGCGTGGGGGGGTATGCAGCAGATCAGCCGCGAGCGGCCGGAGCTTATGGAGAGGCTCGTTGAGCAGGTGCGCCAGCGCGGGCCGATCTCGGCGTCCGAGCTCGCCGCGGAGGAGGAGCCGCGGCGGGCGGGTCCCTGGTGGGACTGGTCGGACGTCAAGCGTGCGCTCGAGTTCCTGTTCTGGAGCGGCCGGCTGACCTCGGCGCGGCGTCGCGGCTTCGAGCGGCTGTACGACCTGCCCGAGCGAGTGCTGCCGCGCGCGGTGCTGGCGCTGCGGACACCCTGCGTCGAGGACGCCCAGCGTGAGCTGATGCGCATCTCTTCGAGAGCGCTTGGCGTTGCGGCCGAGCGTGACCTGCGCGACTACTTCCGCCTGCCGGCGGCGGAGGCGCGCCAGCGCATCGCCGAGCTGGTCGAGGCGGGCGAGCTGCTGCCGGTGTCGGTGGAGGGCTGGCGCACGCAGGGCTTTCTTCACGCGACCGCACGCGTTCCGCGGCGCGTCGATGCCTGTGCGCTGGTCGGGCCGTTCGACTCGCTCGTGTGGGGGCGCGACCGTGTTGAGCGGATCTTCGGCTTCCGCTATCGCATCGAGATCTACATTCCCAAGCCCAAGCGCGTGCACGGCTACTACGTGCTGCCGTTCCTGCTCGGCGACCGACTCCTCGCCCGCGTGGACCTGAAGGCGGATCGCAACGCGGGCGTGCTGCGCGTGCAGGCTGCGCACGCCGAGGCGGCCGCGCCCGGCGCGACGGCAGGCGCGCTGCGCGAACAGCTGCATGCGATGGCCGGCTGGCTTGGACTTGGCGGCGTCGAGGTCGTGCGCGGGGGCGACTTCTCACGGATGCTGGCATGACAGCGCGGGCCGGCGGCTGGTTTTGAGCCAGACGGAGCCATCCTCGGCGCACGCCTCGCTGCTGGCGATGCGCCTGGGCGCGCAGCGGCTCTGCGGGCCCGTCGGGGCCGACGTGGTGCAGACCACACGCCACCTGCTCGCGGTCCAGGCGCAGGACCCGCGCGGATTCCGCCTCGCCCTTCGGGCGCGCACCGCTGGAGGGCATGCCTCGGCGCTCGACCGTGCGCTGACCGAGGAGCGATCGCTGATCATCACGTGGGTCAACCGCGGGACACTGCACCTGATCGCGGCCGAGGATGAGCCCCTCCTGCACGCGCTCACCACGCCGCAGCTGCGCAGCAGCAGCGACCGGCGCCTTGGACAGGAGGGGGTCAGCCCGGCCGCGGCAGAGCGAGGGCTCGCCGCCATCGGCCGAGCTCTCGGCGAGGGCGGGCCGATGACACGGGCCCAGCTGCGTGCGGTGCTCGACAGGGCGGGCGTGCCAACGGCCGGACAGGCGCTCGTGCATGTTCTGTTTCGCGCCACCCTGGACGGGCTCATAGTCCGCGGGCCGATGATCGGAGGTGAGCACGCCTTCGCGCTCGTCGCAGACTGGCTGGGGGAGCGTCCGAAGATCGACCGCGATCGAGCGCTGGCCGAGCTGGCTCGCCGCTATCTGGCCGGCCATGGACCCGCCGACGAGCGCGATCTGGCCAGGTGGGCACAGCTGCCCCTTCGCGACACGCGTGCCGCGCTGGCCGCGATTGCGCCCGCGATCACACAGCGTCCCGACGGTCTCCTGGACGTGCGCCGCGATGAGGTGCCGGGCCTGCCCCCGCCGCGACTGCTCGGGCCATTCGACCCCCTGCTGCTCGGCTGGCGCTCGCGCGAGTTCGTGCTCGACTCCCCGCCGAAGGTCGTCACCGTCAACGGGATCATCAGGGCCACCGCGCTGATCGACGGCCGCGTGGCCGGCACATGGAGAATGCCGGCAGGACACGTCGAGCTGGACCTCTGGGACGAGCATGATCTGCCGACCACCGAGGCGCTCGAGCGCGAAGCACGCGCGGTCGAGCACTACCTGGCGGCGGGGCTAGCTCCGGGCTGATGCTCGCACGCCACGCGGTGAAAAAGGCGGCCCATTGCAGGCATTTCGTGATGCCAGAGGAGGGACTCGAACCCCCGACACGCGGATTATGATTCCGCTGCTCTAACCGACTGAGCTACTCTGGCGAGGCGCTGCTGTGCGGCTCGCGGCGATCGTTGCGGGGTGGCTCGGGCGCCGCCCGCGCCACCGCGTGGCCGCGGCCCACAGTCTACGCGCGAGCGCGCAGGAGCACCGGCGCAGCGGGCGGACAGCTAGCCTGCACGCGGTGGAGAGACCGACGCTGCTCGCCGTGCCCAACGTCTCGGAGGGCCGCGCACGTGCCGCGCTGGTGCAGATAGCGGCGGCGTTCGCGGGGGACACCGAGCGGGAGGGCGGGGAGGGGGGCGGCGTTCGGCTGCTGGACGCGCACCGCGACCCCGATCATCATCGCTCGGTGTTCACTCTGGCCGGACAGCCCGAGGCGCTGGGTGACGCGCTGGTGCGAGGTGCGAGCGCGGCTGTGGAGCGCGTTGACGTGGTGGCTCGTGCGAGCGCGGGCGAGGAGCTTCAGGGCCAGCATCCGCACGTGGGCGCTGTCGATGTGGTGCCGATCGTGTACCTGCGGGGCGAGGACCGCGGGGCGGCATGCGCGGAGGCGCTTGTGGTGGCCGATCGCATCGGCAGGGAGCTGGGGGTGCCGGTGTTCCTCTACGGCGAGCTGACAGAGGATGGGTCTGCGCGCGGCAGGACGCGCGCAGAGCTTCGCCGCGGTGGCGTGGCAGGGCTCGAGCGGCGCCTGAGCGAGCCGGGCGCCGCGCTGGCGCCCGACTTCGGGCCACCGGCGATCCATCCGAGCGCGGGCGCCGCGCTGGTGGCGGCGCGCCCTCCGCTGGTGGCGTTCAACCTGCTGCTCGAGCCGCCCGCGTCGATCATCGCCGCTCGCGAGATCGCAGCGCTGATCCGCGAGGGCGGAGCGGCGGGCCTTCCGGGGGTGCGGGCGATCGGCGTGCTCGTGGATGGAGCGCGCGCGCAGGTCTCGATGAACGTGGAGCGACCCGATGAGATGCCGCTGGCGGATGTGGTGGCGGCCGTGAGGCGCCTGGCTGCGGTGTCCAGCGCGGAGCTCGTGGGGCTCGCGCCGGCGGCGGCGCTCGAGGGTTTCCCGGAGGACCTGCCGCTTGCGGGCTTTGATCCCGCACGCCACATCATCGAGAACGCACTAGGCTGCTAGCCGTGGCGCAGACCAAGCGCAAACGCCAGACCAAGCACCGCGGCAACGCCGCCGGCGTGGTGGAGTCGCGTGGGCGCACCGGGCGCAAGCCGACCTCCGAGGAGAAGGGCGGCAAGGGCGCCGCCGGCGCCAAGGCGAAGGCGAAGTCCAAGGCCCGCGCGCAGGACCGCCGCGACCGGCCGCCCACATGGGGTGGCGCGTTCGCCCGCGCTGTGTTTGCGGCGTTCATGATGGTGGCGCTGCTGCTGCTGTTCAAGATCAGCAAACCAGCGCAGGCCGCCGAGCTGTTCCCGATCGCGCTGCTGTTCTACGTGCCCGTGAGCTATTGGACGGATCAATGGCAGTACAAGCGCAGGCAGCGCAAGGCCAAGCAGGGCGGTGGGCCCAAGGCGGCTGCGCGGTGAGCTCGCCGGACGTGCGCGCCTTCACCGTGGGCGCGGTGGCTGAGAACTGCTACATCGTCAGGGCCTCGCCGCAGGCGCGCGAGGCGGTGATCGTGGACCCGGGGGACGAGCCCGAGCGGCTGCTGGCGGCGGTCGACGCGCTCGGGGTGAAGCTCTGCGCGATTCTGGTCACGCACTGCCACTTCGACCACATCGGCGCTGTGGCGCCGGTGGCGGCGGCGACCGGTGCTCCGGTTTACTGCCCGGTCATCGAGCGGGGAGTGCTGGCGGACGTGATGAGCTGGGTACCGCCGGGCTTCGGCCCGTTCGAGAGCTACGAGGCCGAGCACACCGTGGCGGGCGGCGAGCAGCTGGCGATCGCGGGCATGGACTTCCAGGTGCTGCACACCCCCGGGCACAGCCCGGGGCACGTGACCTACGCGCTGCCCGGCGCGCTGCTCTCCGGAGACGTCCTCTTCCAGGGCTCGGTGGGGCGCGTCGACCTGCCGGGCGGGGACTGGGGCACACTGGAGGGCTCGATAGCCACCCTGATCGATCGGTTCCCCGGGGAGACGGTGGTCTACCCGGGCCACATGGGTGTCACGACACTCGCGCGCGAGCTCGCCACGAACCCCTTCCTGCAGGAGATCCGCGACCGCACCGCCGGCACGCGGACGGCGGTCGACTCGCGCGCAGCGGGCCGTTGAGCGAGCCGCGGATCAAAGCGCCCAGGGGCACCTTCGACGTGCTGGGCGAGCAGGCCTCGGTGCGCTCGTCCCTGGAGTCCCGGGCCCGCTCGATCCTCGAGGGCGCAGGTTACGAGCGCATCGAGACCCCCGTGTTCGAGGCCACGGAGCTGTTCGCGCGCGGGGTGGGCAGCTCCACGGACATCGTCAGCAAGGAGATGTTCACGTTCGAGGACCCGGGCGGGCGCTCGCTGACGCTGCGCCCCGAGGGCACCGCGCCGGTGTGCAGGGCCTACGTGGAGCACGGCATGCACAAGCGCCGCCAGCCGGTGAAGCTGTGGTACCTCTCCTGCTTCTTTCGCCACGAGCGCGCACAGGCCGGGCGCTACCGCGAGTTCTGGCAGGTGGGCGCCGAGGCACTCGGCTCCGATGACCCCGCGCTGGACGCAGAGTCGATCGCGCTGCTCGCCACGCTGCTCTCGCAGATGGGAGCGCGCGAGCTGCGCCTGCGGCTCTCGAGCCTCGGCAGCCCCGCGGGCAGGGAGAGCTACAGGGAGCGGCTCGTGGCCTACCTGCGCGCGCACGAGCAGGAGCTCTCCGCGGAGGTGCGCGGTCGCATCGACGCCAACCCGCTGAGGGCATTCGACGCCGATGACCCCGGCACGCGGCGCGTGATGCAGGGCGCGCCGCGCCTGCTCGAGCACCTGGACTCCTCGGACCTCGATCACTTCGCACAGGTGCGCGCGCTGCTGGATCTCGCCAGCGTGCCCTACGAGATCGACGACACGCTGGTGCGCGGCCTGGACTACTACACGCGCACGGTCTTCGAGTTCACCTCCGACGCCCTGGGCGCACAGAGCGGAGTGGGCGGCGGCGGCAGATACGACGGCCTGATCGAGCAGCTGGGTGGCGCGCGCGCACCTGGGATCGGATGGGCTGCGGGTGTCGAGCGGATTCTTCTGGCAGGCAGCGCCTCGCCGGCGGCCACGCCGGCGCTCGAGCTGTTCGTGGCTCTCCAGGCGCCCGGCAGCGACGCGCGGCTGGCCGCCTTCGGTCTGCTGGCCGAGGCGCGCTCGGCGGGTCTGACCGCGCAGATGGACCTGGGCGGGCGCTCGCTGAAGGGCCAGCTCTCGCACGCGGCGGCGCTGGGTGCGCGGTTCGTTGCGATCGTCTCGGCGGGCGCCACGGTGCTCAAGGACATGCAGGCCGGCGCTCAGCGAGAGCTTCCCACCGACACGGTGGTGCACGCGGTGCTGCGGGCCCAACACGCGCTCTGAGGCCTCGCGGGCGCCCCTGCAACCGGCCGGACGCGGGGCCCGCGACGGCCCTCTCCTGCGGTGCGCGCGCCGCAGCTTTCATGCCAGAAACCGTCCATGGCCCATTTCGGCGTTCAACTTCTCCGGCGCAGATGCCGAAACATGGGCGATGGCTCAGATCTCACGCCCCTTCCAGATCGCCTTCGCCGCTGTCGTGCTGCTCGCCGGCGTCTGGCTGTTCGCGCTGCACGGGCGCTCCAGCAGCTCGAGCGAACCCAGCGCATCGACTCCCGCAGCGCCCAGCGCACCGTCCTCATCTTCATCTTCCGCTGCCGCAACCGCGCAGAGCGAGGAAAAAGCCTCCGCCGCCGCCACGCCCGTCTACAAGGGCGCAGCCCCGGGTGTCACCGGCCTGACTCGCGCGGTCGCCAAGGCCCACGAAGCCGTCGCAAACTCCCAGGTGAGCGCCAGGCAGGTGGAAGCTGAGTCGGCCGGCGCAACTCCTCCCGCGGGTGCCTCGACCACCTATCCGCAGGGCAAGCCCGCCGGCACCTCCGCCGCAGCCGGCGCGTCGTCCGCCACCGCAAAGCCCGTGGCGCACAGGACCGCCGGCCATCACGGCGCCGCAGCCTCCGCGCCTCACCGCGCGAGCGTCCGCACGCACCACAGCGCTGCGCCCACGCGCCACGCCGCCTCGGCGCCCGCGAGCTCTCCCGCCCGCAAGACCTCGCCTGTGAGCGCGGCCCACTCGCCGGCAAAGTCCACCTCGCCGGCAAAGTCGACCTCGTCGGTGAAGTCCACCTCGCAGGTGAAGTCGGCCTCGCCGGCAAAGTCCACCGCCGCGCCCGCCTCTCAGAGCGTGAGCTTCGCCAACCAGACAGCCGTGGAAGCTCAGCTGAAGGCCGGAAAGGTCGTGCTGATCCTCTTCTGGAACCGCAGCGGCGCCGACGACGTGGCCGTCCAGCAGCAGGTGCAGGACGTTGCCCGCTCGCTGCGCCGCTCCGTCGCGGTGCACGAGGTCGGGCCCGAACAGGTTGCCAGCTTCGGCACCATCACCCGCGGGGTGCAGGTCTACGGCACGCCCACGCTGCTGGTGGTGGGCAAGGGCGGCGCTACCACCGTCATCACGGGCCTCACCGACGCCTTCTCGATCGAACAGGCTGTCGCGGAAATAGGCAAGGCCTAGCGCCTACACTCGCTCGGTGAGCCCGGGCGAGCAGCAGCTCAGAACACATCTGGAACGTCCCGCCGGTCGCGGGCGCACACCGGAGGGCGCCAGCACCGGAGCGGCTGGCGGCGCGGCCTGCGGGGACCTGATCAGGATCTCGCTGGCGCTGGACCCCGGCTCCGCCGAGGGCGCGATCCTCGACGCCGGCTTTGACGCGAGCGGCTGCGGAGCCACGCTGGCCGCGGGGAGCGCCGCGGTGACGCTGATCCGCGGCGCGGGATTGCTGGACGCCGCGCTCCTCGGAGCGGATGAGATCGCCGCCGAGCTCGGCGGCCTCAGTGCGGCCAAGCGCCATGCCGCAGAGCTGACCGCCGACGCGCTGCACCGCGCGCTCGGCGCGGCCATGCGCACGCACGCCACGCTCGCTCGCAGCGACGGGCGCACGCTCGTGGCGATGAGCGGAGGCGTGGACAGCGCCGTCGCTGCGCTGCTCGTGCGCCGCAGCGGGCAGGAGCCGGTGGGAGTGACGCTCGAACTGTGGTCGGACGCGGAGAACGACGGGCAGGCCAGCTGCTGCTCGGCGCAGGCCGTCAGAGGCGCGCGCGAGCTCGCCCACAGCCTTGGCATGGCGCATTTCTCGGTGGATCTGCGCGCCGAGTTCCGCGCTGGCGTGATCGATCCCTGGCTGCTCGGGCACGCCGCCGGGCAGACACCCAACCCGTGCGTCCGCTGCAACGGCAGCGTGCGTCTGGACGCAATGCTTGAGCTCGCCGACCGGCTCGGCGCGGCGGCGCTCGCGACGGGGCACTATGCGCGCGTGCACGACAGCCGGCCGGCGCCGCTTCTGCGCACCGCAGCCGACGAGGCAAAGGATCAGAGCTATGTGCTGGCATCGCTGGATCCCGCCTCGCTGCGCCGGCTGCGCTTCCCGCTGGGAGATATGCACAAGAGCCATGTGCGCGAGCTCGCCCGCGGCGCCGGCCTGGCGGTGGCCGGCAGGCGCGACTCCCAGGATCTGTGCTTCCTGGCCGGCACCGGCCAGCGCCGCTTTCTCGAGCGGCACGGCGGTCTGCAGCCCCGGCAGGGCGAGATCCTTGACACCGCCGGGCGAACCCTTGGCCGCCACGAAGGCGCGCACGCCTACACCACCGGGCAACGACATGGGCTGGGGATCTCCGCGCCCGAGCCGCTCTACGTGCTCGACACCGACACCGCCGCCAACACCGTCACCGTGGGACCGCGCGCGCTGCTGATGGCTCCGGCGCTGAGCGCACGCGACGTCACGCTGCATCGCGCCGGTGCGCTGGTGGACGGGGTGCGCGTGCGCGCCCACGGCCGCCGGCACGCCTGCAGGGTCCCGCACGGCCTGCCCGCGGGGCGCCACGAGCTGGTGGAGATCACGCTCAGCGAGCCCGCCGAGCGGACCGCTCCGGGCCAGGTCGCCTGCCTGTACAGCGGCGACGTGCTGGTGGGCGTGGGCACCATAGCCGCCTAGCGCCACCAGCGCGGCCTAAGATCCGATGGCCATGACCACCGATGAGATACGTGAGCGCTACCTGAGCTTCTTCGAGCAGCGCGGCCACCGGCGGATCCCCTCCGCGTCGCTGGTGCCATCGGACAACGATCCCTCGGCGCTGCTCACGGTTGCGGGAATGCATCCGCTGAAGCCCTACTTCCTGGGCCGCGAGGAGCCTCCCGCCAGACGCCTCACTAGCTGCCAGAAGGTGTTTCGCACGGTGGACATCGACAACGTCGGCAACACTCCGCGCCACCTGACGTTCTTTGAGATGCTGGGCAACTTCTCCTTCGGCGACTACTTCAAGCGCGAGGCCATCGCGATGGCGTGGGAGCTCTCGCGCGAGGCGTTCGGGTTCGCAGAGCGCGACATCTGGGTCACGGTCTTCGAAGGCGACGACGAGCTCGGGCTGGGCGCGGACACCGAGGCGATCGAGTGCTGGCTGGAGCTGGGTGTGGCGCGCGAGCGGATCGTGCAGTGCCCGCGCTCGGAGAATTTCTGGCAGGCCGGGCCGGCCGGGCCGTGCGGCCCGTGCTCTGAGCTCTACATCGACCGCGGGCTCGACCACGGCTCCCCCGATGATCTTCCGGGCGGGGAGAACGACCGCTTCCTGGAGTACTGGAACCTGGTGTTCATGCAGTACGAGCAGACTCCCGGCAGCGACGGCGGCTCGACGCTTGCGCCGCTGCCCGCCAACAACATCGACACGGGCCTGGGCCTGAACCGCATGGCGGCCATCCTCCAGGGCAAGGAGTCGGTGTTCGAAACCGACGACTTCGCGCCTCTGATAGCGCTCGGCGAGGAGCTCTCCGGGCGCCGATACGGAGGTGACTTCGCGGGCGACCGGGCGCTGCGCATCCTCGCCGACCACTCGCGCGCGATGACGTTCCTCACCGCCGACGGGGTGGTGCCCTCCAACGAGGACCGCGGCTACGTGCTGCGCCGGGTGATGCGCCGCGCCATCCAGCAGGGCCTGGCGCTGGAGCTGGCGCCGGGCTTCCTGGTGCGCTACTCCGAGCGCGTGCGCGAGGTGATGGGCGCCGCCTACCCGGAGCTGCTCGACAGGGCGCCGGCGATCGACATGTGGCTCTCCTCCGAGGAGGAGGGCTTCGGGCGCACGCTGGCGCAGGGCATGCAGATGCTCCAGGAGGAGATCTCCAGCGCCGCCGCTGCGGGGCGGCGCTCGGTGGCCGCCGAGCAGGTGTTTCGCCTGCACGACACCTACGGGTTCCCGTATGAGATGACAAGCGAGCTGCTGGCGGAGGCCGGGCTGCAGATCGAGGGGGAGTTCGAGGAGCTGATGGACGCCCAGCGCGAGCGCAGCCGAAGCGGCAGGTCGCTCGCAGCCGGCGCAGGCGCAGGGGCGGCCTCCGAGGCTGAGCTGGCCGCTTCATTCGCCGCGCGCAGCGCCGAGCACACCCGCTTCACCGGCTATGAGACCGAGCGCCAGAGCACCAGCGTCGCCGATGCGCAGCCGCTCGGAGAGAGCAGATGGCTGCTGAAGCTCTCCGAGTCGCCCTTCTATGCGCCCGGCGGCGGGCAGGTCCAGGATCAGGGCACCATCGCCTGCGAGCACGGGGACTGCAGCGGGCGTGTGCTCTCGGTGTTCCGCCTCGGCGAT
>Ga0182012_10000109_pt1 | contig 87766 bp, 89 predicted proteins | sample 612S2SmetaG_FD_120486 | JGI IMG/M metagenome (GOLD analysis project Ga0182012, IMG submission 120486) | Permafrost microbial communities from Stordalen Mire, Sweden - 612S2S metaG | ecosystem: Environmental > Terrestrial > Soil > Wetlands > Permafrost | place: Sweden: Stordalen | collected... | reverse complement strand
TCTTCGCTGATGGATCCGTTCTCGTTCTCCCACACATCGAGGAACTCGTCGAGTGCCCGTGCACGCAACTTCGTCTCGGCGGCGTCGGCGATCCAGGCGGACAGAGTTTCGCCAGACTCCTCGGCCGCGTCGCGCACGGCGCTACTCAGCGTTCGCACCAGGGAAACACTCATCTTGTCCACTGCCATGGAACTATCCTACTTGAGTACGAACTACCATGGTACGAACGCGGAGTTCGGCGAGAAGGACCGCCTTGCCACGTGGTGCCGTATCACCGTGGTGCCGTGCCAACGACGGGCTTGCCTCGACGTGAGGACTACGAGCAGCCGCTCGTCGCCCCGCAGCTCGAACAGACGTAGCAGGACCCCGCTCGTTGCATCGAGTTGCCGCACTGGTAACACATGGGCGCGTCACGCTGGGGCGAACGAGAGAGCAGTGACGGCGACTCGTCCGCGGTGGTCTTGTCGCTGAACTCGATCAAGGACTGTTGAACCGGCAGGTTGATAGTGGGCGTCGACTGCTCGACGATCTCGGGGAACGTCGGCTGGATGCGCTCGCTCGTTGAGAGCACCCCGAGCTCCTCACGATCGACGGGGCTTAAGTAGTCGAGCGCCAGACGTCGGAAGATGTAGTCCACCAACGACGTCGCGATACGCAGGTCGGCGTCGTCGGTCATGCCCGAGGGCTCGAACTTCATGTTCGCGTACTTCTTCACGTAGGTCGCGAGCGGCACGCCGTGTTGGAGTCCCAGGCTGATCGAGATCGAGAAGGCGTCCATGATGCCCGCCAAGGTCGAGCCCTGCTTGGCGACCTTGATGAAGACCTCGCCCGGTCGACCGTCCTCGTACTCACCGACCGTGACGTACCCCTCACAGTCCGCCACGCGGAACGCGAAGGTGGCCGACTTACGCCGACGCGGCAGACGCTCGCGTACCGCACCGACCACGACGTGGGCGCCCTCGTCACGCGCGACCTCGAGGGCCGCTTCGAGCTTGGCGACGCGCGCGTAGAGCTCGATGACCTCGGCGGCGTCGACGTCGACGACGGCGTCGGGCGCGCTTTGGCCGACGCCGCCCTTGGTGGCGGTCGAGAGCGGCTGGCCGACCTTGCAGTTATCGCGGTAGATCGCGACCGCCTTGATGCCGAGTCGCCACGCGTCGAGGTGCAGGTTCTCGACGTCTTCGACGGTGGCGTCTTCGGGCATGTTGACCGTCTTAGAGATCGCGCCCGAGATGAAGGGCTGGACGGCACCCATCATGCGCACGTGCCCGGAGTAGTGGATGGTGTTGTCCCCCATCGAGCACGCGAAGACCGGCAGGTGTTCGACCTTTAAGGCCGGGGCGCCGACGATGGTCTTGTGCTCGTCGATGTAGCTAATGATCGCCTCGATCTCCTCGGGCGAGTAGCCCATGACGCGCAGCGCCCGCGGGACGGTCTGGTTGACGATGGCCATATTGCCACCACCGACGAGCTTCTTGAACTTCACGAGGCCGAGGTCGGGCTCGATGCCCGTCGTGTCACAGTCCATCAACAGACCGATCGTGCCCGTGGGGGCCAGCACCGTCGCCTGCGCGTTGCGCACGCCGTGTCGGGTACCGAGGTCCACCGCCTCTTCCCACGCGCGCTGGGCGGCCGAAAGGATGTTGGCGGGCGCCAACGTCTCGGCAATCTGGTAGCTCGCGTCGCGGTGCATGCGCAACACGTTGATCATCGGCTCAGCGTTCTCCGCGAAGCCCTCGTGGGGTCCCATACGTCCGGCGGTGCGCGCGCTGGTGGCGTAGGCGTGACCGGTCATCAATGCGGTGATCGCCGCCGCCCAGGCGCGACCGGCGTCGGAGTCGTAGGCCAGACCCGAGGCCATGAGCAGCGCGCCGATGTTGGCGTAGCCGAGGCCGAGCTGGCGGAACTTGCGCGAGTTCTCCCCGATCTTCTCGGTCGGGTAGTCCGCCGCACCGACGAGGATCTCTTGCGCGCTGAACATCACTTCGACGGCGGCCTTGAACGCGTCGACATCGAAGCTCCCGTCCTCATCCAAGAACTTCATCAGGTTGATGCTGGCTAGGTTGCAGGCCGAGTTGTCGATGTGCATGTACTCCGAGCACGGGTTCGAGCCGTTGATGCGGTCGGTGTTCGACGAGGTGTGCCACTTGTTGATCGTCGAGTCGAACTGCAGACCGGGGTCCGCGCACTCCCAGGCGGCGCGCGCCATCTGTCGCCAGAGGTCGCGAGCCTTGACGGTGCGCACCGTGGCGTTCCCGTGTCGTGCCGTCAGGTTCCAGTCGCCGTCGGCGAGTACCGCGTCCATGAACTCATCAGAGACCCGTACCGAGTTGTTGGCGTTCTGGTACTGAATCGAGTTGATGTCGCGACCGTCTAAGTCCATGTCGAAGCCCGCGTCACGTAGCGCGCGCGCCTTCTTCTCCTCGTGCGCCTTGCACCAGATGAACTCTTCGACGTCGGGGTGGTTCGCGTCGAGGATGACCATCTTCGCCGCCCGACGCGTCTTACCGCCGGACTTGATGGTGCCGGCCGAGGCGTCGGCGCCGCGCATGAACGAGACCGGACCACTCGCGGTGCCGCCGCCTTCGAGCGCCTCGGCGCTGGAGCGGATCTTGGAGAGGTTCACGCCCGCACCCGAACCCCCCTTGAAGATGATTCCTTCCTCGGTGTACCAGTTCAGGATCGAGCGCATCGAGTCCTCGACCGCCAGGATGAAGCAGGCGCTCGCCTGTTGGGGTACGCCCTTTACCCCGATGTTGAACCAGACCGGTGAGTTAAAGGCCGCCTTCTGGGTGATGAGGAGGTGCTTTAATTCCGCGCGGAAGGTCTCGGCCTCTTCCTCGTCGACGAAGTAGTCACCTTCGGTCCCCCAGGTGGTGATGGTGTCGGCGATCCGGTCGACGACCTGCTTTAAGGAGGTCTCACGCTCGGGGGTGCCCAAGGTGCCGCGGAAGTACTTCTGGGCGAGGATGTTGGTCGCGTTAAAGGACCAGGTCGAGGGGACCTCGACGTCGAGCTGTTCAAAAGCCACCGAACCGTCTCGGAAGTTCGAAATGCGCGCGTCGCGTCGGTCCCAGAGCACCTCGTCGTAGGGGTGACGGTCCTCGGTGGTGAAGTACCGACGAATTCCAATTCCGAGTCGCTGAGGTGCGATGGCCATTTCTCTCTCTTTTCTATCCCGATACCGACACTAAGAATGCGTCCAGCGACGTCGAGTCGGGAGGACAAGTTTACCGCTTTAATTCCCCCATAGCCACAAGATGTAGTGGTTATCCCAGCGCACGTCGCAAGATGCTGTGTCATTACAGCACTGTAATTACACCGTGTCAACTACTTCTTTGAACTCTTTTTCACAATTCTCCCTTCCCCAGTCACAGCCCCATTCTCGAGCACCCCGCCTCACTAATCTGACCCGGTGGAACTCATCCTCGCCCTCGACGCCGGCACCACCGGCGTGCGAGCGGTGGCCTTTGATGACCAACTCGCGGTGGTGGCGGAGCACTACCGCGAACTCCCCCAGTACTTCCCCTCCCCCGGCGAGGTGGAACACGATCCCCACGAGATCGTCGAACTCGCCGTGTCCACCTTGCGCGAAGTCGCTGCTCGAGTCCGCGCCAAGGGACACGAGGTCGCGGCCCTCGGGCTCACGAACCAACGCGAAACAACGGTCGGCTTCGACCGCGCGTCGGGCGAGATATTTCACCGCGCCCTCGTCTGGCAGGACCGCCGCACCGCGGCGATGTGCCACGACGTAGAGACTGCAGGACACGGTCCGGCCGTGCGCGAAACGACCGGCCTCGTGCTCGACCCCTATTTCTCCGCGACCAAGATGCGCTGGATGCTCGATCGCGGTCTGGCCGATCAAGCCCGAGCACCGAGTTTCGCGACCATTGACACGTGGCTGCTCTGGGCGCTATCGGGCGGGGTCGAGGGCGGGACGTTCCGGACCGAGCCGTCGAACGCGTCGCGAACGTCCTTGCTCGACCTCTCGACCCTCGCGTGGTCCCCCGCGATGTGCGACCTCTTCGGCGTCGATCCCTCGATGCTCGCCGAGTTACGACCGTCGGCTGGTGTCTTCGGTCACGTCGCGGCCAGCGTGGTGCCCGAACTCGCCGGCGTCGCGATCACCGGCGTACTCGGCGATCAGCAGTCGGCCCTCTTTGGACAGGCGTGCTTCACACCGGGTCTCGTCAAGGCGACCTACGGCACGGGGGCCTTCGTGCTCGCCTCCGCCGGTGACGTCGTGCCGCCGGTCGTCGACGGTCTCCTCAGCACCGTCGCGTGGGACCTCGGTGGCCTCGGCGGTGTTAACTACGCCCTCGAAGGGTCGGCCTTCGTCGCGGGTGCCGCAGTGCAGTGGCTACGCGACCTCGGCCTGATCACGCGGTCGAGTGAGTTAGAAGGCCTCGCCAGCACCGTCACCGACAGCGCCGGCGCGATCTTCGTCCCGGCCTTCACGGGCCTCGGCTCACCGTTCTGGCGACCCGACGCTCGCGGTGCGCTGATGGGGCTGAGCCGCGGGGTCACGAGTGCGCACGTCGCACGCGCGGTCGTCGAAGCGCTGGCCTTCCAAGTGCGCGCCATGACCGACGCCTTTCGCGACGGGGGGGTGGACGTGAGGGAGCTTCGCGCCGACGGGGGTGCGGCCGCGATGGATCTGTTGATGGGACTGCAGGCGACCAACTCGCGCGTCACCGTCCAGCGCAGCACGACGCTCGAGGCGACCGCGCGGGGTGCCGCGAGCATCGCGGGACTCGCGAGTGGACACTGGGCGTCGCTCGAGGAACTGAGTGACCGATGGCGCGCGGCCGCCACGTTCGCACCCGAGGACCCGGCAGTGGTCGACGTGGGCTACGCCGCGTGGACGCGCGCGCTCGAGCGTACGCAGTAGTTTCAACGACGGGGGGTCACATGGAACAGTACGAAGCTCGCGTGCTCCGCGACGGACTGGCCTTCGGTGAAGGCCCGCGCTGGCACGACGGACGTCTGTGGTTCTCCGACTTCTACCGTCACGCCATCTTCTCCATCGACGAGGACGGCACCGAGGAGCGACTAGAGCACGCCGCGCCCACCCAGCCGTCGGGACTCGGCTGGCTGCCCGACGGGGACCTCCTCTTCGTCTCGATGACCGACCAGCGCGTGCTACGCGTGCACGAGGGGACCACCTCGCTCTTCGCCGACGTCGCCCCCTACTGCGGATTCTGGGCGAATGAGATGATCACGTCAGGCACCGGGGTGAGCTACGTCGGCAGTTTCGGCTTCGACCTCGACGTGTTTCTTCGCGACGTCGGCGTCGAGGCGCTGTTGGCCGACCCGCCGACCACGAACCTCGTCGTTCTGGGTCCCGAGGGCGACGTGCGTCAAGTCGTACCCGACCTCGCCTTTCCCAACGGCACCGTGATCACCCCTGACGGGACGACGCTCGTCATCGGTGAGACGATCGCCTCGCGTCTGAGCGCTTTTGACGTCGCCGCCGACGGCACACTTTCCAATCGCCGGGTCTGGGCGCCACTGGACTTCGTCGCGACCGACGGCATGTGCCTCGACGCCGACGGTCAGATCTGGCTCGCCAACGCGCTCGCCCCGCAGTGCGTGCGGGTGCGTGAGGGTGGCGAGGTGACCGGCGTCGTCACCACCAGCCAGAACGCCTTCGCGTGCATGCTCGGCGGCGCGGCGCGCACCACGCTCTATGTCATGTGCGCCCCGACGAGCGACCGATTCCAAATCGAAGACGCCACCGCGGGCACCATCGAAGTCGCCCAGGTCGCGGTCCCCGCGGCGGGGTGGCCCTAGATCAACCGAGCTTGGTCAACGCGCGACGTAGGTTCCGTGTGGCCTGCTGGGTGCGCATCTCGTTCTCGATCAAGGCGAAGCGCACGTGGCCGTCACCACCTTCACCGAAACCAACCCCCGGACTCGTCGCGACGTCGGCCTCTTCAATCAAGAGCTTGGAGAACTCGAGGGAGGACATCTCGCGATAGGGCTCGGGGATCGGGGCCCAGATGAACATCGAGCCCCGTGGGGCGACCACGTCCCAGTTCGCGCGGTGCAGTCCCTCGATCAACGCGTCGCGCCGCGACTGGTAGATCACTCGCAGCTGCTCGGGGTACTCCACCGCCTCGTTCATCGCCACGATCGCGGCAATCTGGACCGGCTGGAAGGTCCCGTAGTCGAGGTAGCTCTTTAACTTCGTCAGGGCCGCCACGATCTCGGCGTTGCCGACCAGAAAGCCCACGCGCCAGCCCGCCATGGAGAAGGACTTGGTCAAGGTGTAGAGCTCGACGCAGCACTCCTTGGCCCGGGGCACCTGCAGGATCGACGGCGGACGGTAGCCGTCAAAGCCGAGGTCGGCGTAGGCGAAGTCGTGACAGATCACCACCTCATGCTCGAGGGCGAAGGCGACGAGGCGCTCCATGAAGGCGAGGTCCACGCACGCACTCGTCGGGTTATGCGGGAACGAGACGACGATCACGCGCGGCTTGGTGACCGCACCCTCCCAGGCGGCCACCAGACCGTCGAAGAAGTCGTCGCCCGGGTCATTCGCACTCGCGCCGGGATCGACGATCGGCACCGTGATCACGGTCGCCCCGGCGAATCCCGGCGCCGCCAAGTGGATGGGGTAACTGGGGGTGGGCACGATGGCCGAATCCCCCGGTCCGAGGAGGACCCACATCAGATGCGTGAGGCCCTCCTTCGCGCCGATGGTCGTAACGACCTCGCGGTCCGGATCGAGGTCGACGTCGAAGAGCATCTTGTAGCGATTGGCGATCGCCAGGCGAAGGTTCGGGATCCCGCGGCTGGCGCTGTAGCGATGGTTCTTCGGATTGTGCGCCGCCTCGGCGAGTTTCGCGACCGCGACGTCGGGACTCGGCAGGTCCGGGTTACCGAAGCCGAAGTCGATCACGTCACGACCGAGGGCGCGCGCCTCGGCCTTGAGCTCGTTGATCTGGGCGAAGACGTAGGGTGGTAGGCCCGTTATGCGGCGAAACTCCATCTATAAACCGTAGTTACTGGCGTGGGCCTGACGCCACTCTTTCAGGACGTCTATTCGACGGGGCTCGCTGGCGATCGCCCAGGTGGCGCCGGCGCTGGCCAACTCATCCAGCGTGGCGTGGGGGTCGGTCCCGAGGGGTCCCGCCCACGAGACCGGACCTTCTGTCGCTAACTCACGCACCCGCGCGGGATCGGCCCCCCAAAGATTCAGCGTCACGCCCAGTTCGCGCGCCACGGCGTTGGTCTTCTCGGCACCCGCCCCGACCCACACGGGCGTCGTCGGGAGCAACTCAGTCGCCACCTCGCGCAACCACGACCGACGCTCGTCGGCCGTGGGGTAACCGAGGTCGTAGGCGAGCTCTTCGGCCTTGGAGAGTTCGTCGCCGGTACCGAGGGCGGCGATCACCCGACCCGGCGCCAGCGCCGAGAGCGTCGAAAAGAGTTCGACGAGTTTTCGAGGTGGAAACATGCCGATGCGCGCGACGAGGGGACCGAGCGCAAGGGTCGGTGCGCTGGTGGCGACCGCCGCGAGCACCGGGAACGGCGCGAAGGACGCTCGCGTGGGCGTGCCCATGGGCCAGAGGTGGTCGAACGCGAAGACGCCGTCGAGACCGGCGTCTTGTGCGTGTTGAGCTGTGGCGAGGGCGTCGTTCGCCTGGTCTCGAAACGTCGGCAGCATGACGCCGAGCTTCACGCTCCCTCGAACGCCACCAACGTCGCGCCCATGGCGCCTGATCGCTCTCCGAACATCGACGTGGTCACGGTGATCGCGGGTCGAGCGTCGTAGCCTTCGACGAGTTCGGCGAGGTACTCGCGCGCGGCCGGCAACACCAGGTCCGACGCACTCGAGAGTCCGCCACCGATGACGAAGTGTCCGCAGTCGAGGATCGCGACGAGATTCGCCAGTCCGAGCGCCAACCACCACCCGACCTCACGTAACAAGGTGACCGCCTCTTCGAGCCCGTCGGCCGCGGCCGCGGTGACGTCTTCGGCGCGCACCTTCTTGGGATCACCGTCGCAGCGTTCGACGACGGAGGCGAGTCGTCCCTCGAGCGCGGCCTCGCGGGTCAATCGGTGCAGGCCGCCGCCCGAGGCGTAGCGCTCCCAACATCCTCGTCCGCCGCACGAACACGGCGCGCCCTTTGCCTCGACGACCATGTGACCGATCTCGCCGGCGAAGCCGCTGCGGCCCCGCACCAACTGTCCGTCGGCGACGACCCCGCCACCGATGCCCGTCCCCAGGGTCACCATGACGAAGTCTCTGATGCCGCGTCCCGCGCCCCACTCGTGTTCGGCCAACGTCGCGCAGTTCGCGTCGTTCTCACAGAACACACTCGAGTTGCCGAGCGCCGTGCCCAGTTGGGCCCCGAGATCGGCGCCCGAGGCGGTTTGGAGATTGGGGGCGAAGGCCAAGTGCCCGTCGCGGCGCATCATGCCGGGCAACCCGAGGCCGATGGGCACCTGCGCGGGTGAGAGACCCTGTCGCTCGCAGAGTTCGTGGACCTGTTCGACGATGACCTTGGTCGTCGCCTCACCGGCGCCGAAGCCCTCGTCGTGGGGGGTCTGTGACTTGAGCTCGCCGACCACCCGACCGTCGCGCGCGACCATGAGGGCGAGCGCCTTGGTGCCGCCGACGTCGACGCCGATGGCGACGTCGCTCACGAGGTGGCCTCGGCGCGCGATTTCAACTCCCGCAGGGCTTGGCTCTGGATACGGTACGCGGCTCGGGACTTCACGAAGGCGGGGATGGGCACGAGGAGTTCCACTTCAAGGTCGTAGGTGAGCAGGGTCCCGTCGGGCGCGGGTGCGAATCGGTACTGCCCGTTGAGTGTAGACGTCAGGTCACCGTGGCTCTGGTGCCAGGTGAGGACGTCCGGGGCGAGAGAGTAGTCGTAGCGCAGGGCGTAGGTGGTCGATCGACCGAAGGCCGCCGCGCGGTACTCCACCTCGAGGGCCCGACCGTCGGCGTCGCGCTCGAGCACGTCGATCTTCTTCAAGTCGCTCACCCAGTCCAGGTAGTGCTCGAAGTCGGTGACGACGCGGTAGACGACCTCGGGCGCTGCGTGGACCACGGTCGTTTCCGACGCTCGTTGTGTCACCGCGCCTCCTTCGTTTCCACCCTAGGCGAGTGTGTCAGCGGCGCTGAAGTGGTCAAAGGGTGCCAAACCAAAGGAGAGCACGCGCGCGAGACGGTCCCAGGTGAACTCCCGCTCGGCCATCGCACGCGCCGCCTCCGCGAAGTCGGTCCGGCGCTCGGGGTCGAGCAGGAGCGACTCAATTGCGGACTCGAGGTCACCGACGCTGCGCGGGTTCGCGAGGACCAGTCCGGTCACGCCGTCGCGCACCGCGTCGTCACTGCCGCCCGAGCGTCCCGCCACCTGGGCGAGACCACTGGCCGCGGCTTCTAAGAACACGATCCCGAAGCCCTCTTGTTCGAGCCCGAGCCAGCGACTGCGACAGTCCATCACCATGAGGTCAGCCGCGGCGATCCAACGAGGCTGCTGCTCGTCCGCGACCCGTCCGAGGAACTCCACCGGCGCGTCGTGGCGCGCGACGAGCCGCTCGAGTCGCGCGCGGTCGCGACCCGCGCCACCGATCATCACCCGCAGGTTCGGGTGATGACCCAGAAGTCGAGCGCTCGCGCGAATGAGAGTGTCCATACCCTTTCGAGGCACGAGGCGCGAGTAGGAGACGATGAGGAACTCCTCGGGCGCGACGCCCAATTCGTGGCGCACCGCCCGCCGTTCTTCGGGGCTGAGTGGGCGGAAGCGGACCGGGTCCACGCCCGGATCGACGCGCAGCACGGGGCAGAGGTCCTCAACGGCGTTGCGGCGCGCCTGGTCCTCGGGGTAAGAACCCGCGCAGATCGCGATCGCCGCGTGACGCAGAACGTGGCGCAACGATGAGGCGACCAGGGGAACCCGACTGGGAATCGTCACCTCGGCTCCGTGCAGGACCACGCCGTAGGGGCGCGAGAGCCTCGGACCGAGCAAGCCGAGCGGCCACGCCGGGTCCAACAAGACCAGATCGGGTTGGTGACGCTCGATCGCCGATTCGATGGCGCGAAACGTCCGCCACGTCGGGAGGAACAACGTCGAAGACGCCACGCGTTCGACGACAAGGTCACTGGCCGCATCAAAGGTGGCCGCGTCCTCGTGCGAGTTCGCGGTGAGCACCACGGCGCGTCCCGATTCGAGTCGGCGCCAGAGTTCGTGCAGGTAGACCTGGATACCACCGGTCTTCGGGGGGTAGTCGTTGGTCACCAGAAGGTGGCGGGCCATGAGCCCACGCTACTCAGGTCGACTGATGAGCCCCTCGACGTTCGATCCGATTGAACTTGAGCGTAGGCAGGAGTCCGCCCGCGGTGAGGAGGTCGACCACGTCGGCCTCTTGCGCAGTGAGTTCCAGCCCTTCGGGGGTCTCGCCGAGCACGAAGGAGACCAGGCAGTCCGAACAGTCGGGTGTCGCGCGACGCACGCAGTCGTGACAGCTAATCGACAGTTCAATTTCCTTGGTCATGAGGCACTCCTTGATCGGTAGTGCCACTCTGTCAAAGACCTGTCACATCTGGTCGGGCTTCGACGTCACGAACGACGCGATCTCACTGGCCACCTGTATCGTATTGAACAACGTGCCCTCGGCGACCACGCGCGAGACGGACGGGTCGATGAGTACGTAGAACGGCGCCGCACGGATCTCGAGTTCGACCATCAACGAAGGGGCCACCACCACGTCGTGCGAGCTCACTCGATACTCCTCGTCGGTGGCCGCGGCGACGAAGACCACCTCGACGTTCGCGAACTCCGCGAGATCGCTCTCCAAGAACGACCGGCACCCATCACAGTGGGGTTTTACCGCTACGACGAGGGTCATTCTGCGAACGTCCAGGGACCAGCCGCCGCCGTCGATGGTGGTCCCGACCAACGTGCTCGGCGCCGAGCGTTCCCGGGACGCGTCGAACGATCGCACGAGTTACTCGGACTCGGTCAAGACCTCGACGCCTCGTCCGTGTCCGCACCAGCGACAGGTCACTGACTCGACGGTGTGGGAGATGACCTCGGGCTCTTCGATGCTGAGTTCCCCGCCGACGCTGTAGTGGTGAAAGGAGCGAACCGAGGTCGTCTCTACGACGTCGAAACGCGTCAAGTTCCCACACGCGTTGCATCGATAGCGGTTCGTCACGACCTCACCGTACCGGCTTCGTAGAGGAATCATTCGTAACGGCGTCGCTGCCACACGTCTGATTGTCCACCGAAGTCCTGCGGTTCATTGTCCTCGTAAGTGAAGACGTCGTCGAGTGTCGCGTCGTCGCGGTACTCGCCAAGGCGCTCCGCGTCGATGACCCGACAGAGCGCTTCCGGGTGACGGACCAACCCGACGGGGATAGATCCAACCACCGTGTCTAAGTAGACGAACCCCCGACGCGTGAATCGCTCGCGCAATCGTTGATCGACGTGGGAAGAGAGCACGTCGCGTAGTTCCACCGAACTGCGAGAGTGGCGCAAGACGCCACCCTCTACGACGACGCGCTCGCTGGTGACGTGGACCTTATGAGATCGCCAGCGCCAGACCCTGGTGAGGGTCACGACGGCGAGGGGAAGAACGAAGATCACGACGAGCCAGTCCTCGGCGCGGTGTACGAAGCCGTATCGCGAGCCACCCTGGATAATCAGGGCGAGGGTCGTCACCGTCAACAACGTTGGGCGCAGCACGCCACGCGCGACGGGCGTGACCGAGATCACCCGAACTTCGCCCTCACGCCAGAGATCGCGCCGACTCATACCACCTAGCGTAAAGAGTCCGTGGCGCCCGTGGGCGGACAGCGTGGTCTCAGACGTTTCTCAATTGGTTGGCGGCCATCGCGAAGTATGCGGTCATCTCTTCGAACTCTTCATCACTCAGTTGGCTTCGTACGCTCGCGAGCGCGCTCCCCATTGCCGTGAGCCACGCGTCGCGGGCACTCTTAGTGATGCGAAAGGGCGCGTGGCGCATACGAAGGCGCGGGTGGCCGCGTTCTTCTTGGTACGTTTTCGGACCTCCCCAGTACTGCTCGAGAAAGAGAGTGAGGTGTCGGCGAGACTCGGTGAGGTCATCGGGATACATGGCTCGAAGCGTGTCGTCGCGCTCGACGGCGTCGTAAAAGGCGTCAACCAGTTGGACGAAAAAGGGCTCACCGCCGACGTGATCGAAGAGTGGTTCTTCCACGCCGACACGCTAATCGTGTCGCCTACAATGGATTGCTTGGTCGTTGACCAACGCGCGGGTGTAGCTCAATGGTAGAGCTCCAGCCTTCCAAGCTGGCCATGCGGGTTCGATCCCCGTCACCCGCTCCAACTGGGCTGGTTCCCGTTTTCTGGTCCAGGTGACCCGAACCCCTCAATGCGGTTCGCGATGATGTGAGCGCGGTCGTTAACTGACTTCGAAGTCTCATCTCACAGACCCTCATTGGTTGCGAACAGGATTCAAACCAGAAGTTCTTCGACCAACGCACCTACGCGACTGCGAATCTCGTCCCTAATTTCTCGAACTGCCTCAACACTCTTACCAGCTGGGTCTTGCAACTCCCAGTCCTCGTAGCGCTTGCCAAGGTACACGGGGCACGAGTCGCCACAGCCCATCGTCACAATCACGTCGGCCCTTCGGCCCATCTCTTCGGTCAATCTCTTGGGTGACTCATTCGAGATGTCAAGACCCACCTCCTTCATCACTTCAATCACGGCGGGGTTCAGCTCCTCACCAGGGTCTGAACCCGCCGAGTACACCACCACTCGCTCATTTCCCAACTCACGGGCAAACGCGGCGGCCATCTGTGAGCGTCCGGCGTTGTGAACGCAAAGGAACAAGATCTCCGGTCGCCCTTCGACGGTCACGATGCCCCGCCTTCGCCGTCGCCCCCGTCGTGGGCCACGGTCACGGTCGACGCCACGCGAGCGGTAATACCGGGGTACAGCAGTGTTATGAGCCCGAAGCCCACGACCCCTCCGACGATCTCCGCGCCGACAAATACCGGCGCCGACGAAGGAGCAATCCCCGCAAAGGTATTCGAGAACATTCGTCCCACGACGATTGCCGGATTGGCGAAACTCGTCGAACTGGTGAAGAAGTAAGCACAGGCGATGTAGGCGCCGACCGCCGAGGGAGCCAAGCTGCTCCGCCCCGTTTTGGCCAGAGCGAAGATGACGAGCACGAGACCGGCGGTCGCCACCACCTCGGAGAACCCGTGAGCGAGGGTTGCTCGATTATCCGTCGACAACGTCATCGCGCTTCTCGAGAACATCAGGTTCGCTGCGACCGCGCCACTCAAGCACCCCGAGACCTGGGCGGCGAGGTATCCCCAGGCAGTGCCCCACGAGACGCCGTCGAACGCGGCGTCCACAAAGGAGACGACTGGATTGAAGTGCGCGCCAGAGATTGAGCCGAAGGTCAAAATCAACACGTAGAGGCCTACTCCGGTCGCCGCCGCATTTTCCAAAAGTTCGAGGCCTCGCGCGTGCGGCGAGAGCGTCTGGGCGGCGATGCCCGAACCAATGACGATCGCCGTCAGGAGCAAACTTCCGAGATACTCAGCGACAAGACACCTCCAACGCGGCGACAAGGTCAACAACACGACGACGCGGACGACGTCTCAACCTTGTCCGAGGTGCAGCACGTCCCGTCGCCCTCGAGAGCGTCCGCGGGCGGGTTGTCGTCGAGGACCGTGTAGACCTCCCACGGAGAGCCGTCGATGCCGTCGACCCAGACCTTGTCTTGCGACGCGTAACAACACGTCGTCGCTTCTTCAATACGAGTCCCAAAACCAACGCTGCCCAAATACTTCGTCGCATCGATGACTTCTTCGGTCGACGCGACTTCCACGCCGAGGTGGTTAATAGAACCTGGCGCTCCCCCATTCTCGATGAGCACGAGCTTGAGGGGCGGTTCGTCGATGGCAAAATTCGCGTAGCCCGCTCGAACCTTGGCGGGTTCGGACTTGAAGAACTTGGAGTAGAACTCGATGGCCTCATCGAGGTCCGACACATTGAGGGCCAATTGGATTCGTGACATAGGTCGTCCTTACATTGATGGTTGTCAATGTACGAACATAGCCGTCACATTGACGATTGTCAATGTTACAGTGGGGCAATGTCCCGCTCAAACCCACTGGTAGTGACCGACGACTCGGTGGTGGCGTGTTGCAGTCCCCTCAGCGAGAGCGCACTCTCCGACGGGGAGGCGAGGGAGGCCGCGTCAATTTTCGGAGCGCTCGCCGATCCCGTGCGGCTCCGGATGCTCTCGCTCATCGCCTCGGAAACCGAGGTGTGCAGCTGCGCCCTCGAGGGACCCCTCGAGAAGAGTCAGCCCACCATCTCGCACCACACCAGAATTCTGGCCGAGGCGGGGCTCATCGAAGGCGAAAAGCGTGGCCGCTGGACGTGGTGGCACGTCGTGCCCGGTCAACTCAACCACGTCGCGAGAATTCTGACGGTCTCATCGCTTCATTCGTAAGTGCGCCCACCACTCGTTGAGTGGGCGATCCACTTTGGTCTCCGAATATGTCATCCGACAACGTCGCATTCTTGGAATCGGTGTGAGGGCGATCGACAGCTCGTGACCACGGGACACGACGTCAGCCGATGCGTCCACGCCGAGGCGACGAGGTGTGAGGACCGGACAGTTATTGGGGGACGGGACTTATACTTTCGATGAGCTCCCGTCGGCGCGGCGGAGTGATTCTGCTGTGTGAAGGGTTGCGATGGCACTCGAGGTTGGATCCCCCGCTCCAGAGTTTGCACTGCTCGCCACGCCCGATCAACGCGTCGCACTCTCCGAGTTCGACGGCCCGGTGGTCTTGATTTTCTACCCGGCGGACTGGAGCCCCGTGTGCAGCGACGAACTGTCGGTGTTCTCGGCGGCCGGCAAACTATTCCACGAACGCGGCGCGCAACTCTTAGGCATCTCCGTCGATGGCGCGTGGTGCCACGAAGCATATAAAGAGCAGCGGAACATTGGATTTCCCCTACTCGCTGATTTCAATCCCAAGGGCGCGGTGGCACAGTTGTACGACGTCTACCGCGAACACGACGGCACCACCGAGCGGGCGCTCTTCGTGATCGATCGCGAAAAGAAGATCACCTGGAGCGAAGTATCGCCGTTGGGCGTCAACCCAGGAGCCGACGGTGCCCTTCGCGCGGTCGAGGCGCTCTCGTGAGTGACGGACGCCTTTCGATTCCCGTCGGTGCCAACGATCACGTGGTCGGACCCGACGACGCACCACTCACGGTGGTCGAATACGGCGACTACCAGTGCCCCTACTGCGGTCAGGCGTTCCCAATCGTCGAGAGGATACGCGAGACCTTTAGCGACACGCTCCGTTTCGTCTTTCGAAACTTTCCCCTGGCCGACATGCACCCCCACGCCGAAGCGGCGGCCGAAGTCGCCGAGGCCGCGGGGCTACAAGGCAAGTTCTGGGAGATGCACGACGCGCTGTACACCAACCAACGACACCTGGAAGATGACGCACTGCTGCACTACGTCGCTGACGTGGGCGCCGACGTCGACCAGGTGACCAAGGACATCGCGTCGGGGGCACCGCGCCAACGCGTCGAGGCTGACTTCGAAGGGGCTATTCGCAGCGGGGCGAACGGCACGCCGACCTTTTTTATCAACGGCGCTCGTTACGACGGATCGTGGACCTACGAACCCTTCGCGGAATATCTCCAAGAGTTACTAGACCAAAAGTGACGTCGACAGAGATGCGGCGTGGGTGCTGAATCTGATCGCGGCCGTCGACGAGGCGTTGGGCGTCGCCAACGACGGTGGCATTCCGTGGCAGGGAAAGCTGCCGACGGACGCTCAGTATTTTCGCGACCAGACCACGGTGGGCATCATCCTCATGGGTTACGGCACGTATAAGGAGTTTGACAAACCGCTGCACGACCGAGAGAACTTCGTCGTCGCCCGCCCCGATTCGGGCGAGCTGAAATCGGGGTTCGTCGGCGTCCCCGATGCGGCCGACTTTCTCGACCAGCACGCCCACGATCTCGTGTGGGTCATCGGCGGCGCCGCGCTCTTTGCGCAGACCCTTGCGAGGGCTGATCAGTTGCTCCTCACCCGGGTCGTCGGTGACTTTCACTGCACCAAGTTTTTCCCGACATTCTCGGACGCCTTTGAGTTACAGAGCGAGGCGAGTCCACACGTTGAAAGTGGCATCACGTTCCACTTCGAGAGCTGGCAACGCACGGTCCCCGCGACGCAGTGACATCGTCAACGCGTTTCAAAACGAACTGGGCTCCACGTGCGCCTCTGGATGGCAATCAACGAAACGTCGTGACGATTCAACAGCACTTCGATTGATAGGCACCCCGATGACGGGACCCCGCCTGTCAGACTGATTCGGCGATGGGACCTGAACGCTCGGCGGCGCACAATGACGGAAGGGTTCCGCTGCGCACCATCGCGCGCGAGTGGACAAGGTTGGGTTACACGGGTTTCGGGGGTCCCCCGACGCACATCCTCCTGCTTCGACGCCTCTGCGTTGAGGAGCGACGGTGGCTCAACTCGAAAGAGTTCGAAGACGCGATCGCCACCACCAATCTCCTGCCGGGTCCCGCTTCCACCCAACTGGCGATCTACTGCGCGTGGAAGTTGCGAGGTCCCCTCGGTGGGGTCCTCGGCGGCCTCTGTTTCATCTGCCCGGGCCTCATCTTGATCATCGCCCTTTCGGCGCTCTTCCTCGCCAAACACCCCCCGATCGGCGTGCTCGGGGCGGCGGCCGGGGCGGGGGCGGCGGTTCCCGCGGTGGCACTCAACGCGTCACGGGGACTCCTCCCCGCGAGCTGGCGGCGCATCGGGGACGCTCGCTCACAACGGCTCCGGTGGGTTGGCTACGCGGTCGTCGGCGCCGTGGCCGCGGCGTGGTTCGGCGAGTACCTCGTGATCGCACTCATCGCGTGCGGCGTGTTTGAAATCGTCATCCGTCGGCGGCCTCAACTCGAGTCGGGAGCGACCTCCAGTGCCCTCGTCGCCGGCACGCTGCACGTCGCCGCGTTCGGCGGACTCGCGGCACTCAGCTGGGAGGCCATCAAGGTGGGCGCCCTCTCCTACGGCGGCGGATTCGTGATCGTTCCCCTCATGCAGCACGACGCGGTCATCACCTATCACTGGATGACCGGCCCCCAGTTCTTGAACGCGGTGGCGCTGGGACAGGTGACGCCAGGGCCCGTCGTGCAGACGGTGGCGGTCGTGGGTTACGCCGCGGCGGGCGTTGGTGGTGCGCTGCTCGCGGCAGCGCTGGCGTTCGCGCCGTCTTTCGCATTCGTCCTCGCGGGCGGATCAAGATTCGACCGAATCCGCGCCAACCGCGAAGTCGAGTCATTTCTCACGGGCGCGGGGCCTTCGGTCATCGGGGCCATCGCCGGTTCGGCGATACCGCTCGCTCGCTCGCTGCACTTCTCCTGGCAGATCCCCGTACTGCTCGCCGCCGCCGTGTGGTTGCTCGTGGCGCGTCGAAGCGTCGTGACCTGTCTTCTCATCGCCGGCGTCGTGGGCATCGTCGTGGCGCTCGTCGGCGTTGGCGTGTGATCGAACGTCAACGCTAGGAGCCAGTTCGCCGCGAGTCGGCGGCGAAGGCGCCTCGGCGTCACTTGAGTCGCTGGGCCGTCACGGCTTCGAGGTGCGCGGCCAGCGAGGAGGGAATCGATACAGTTCCGTCAGTGGTGAAGGTCAACTGGGCCGCCACGAGTCGTGAGACCATCGTGACCACGGTGATGGTCAGGCTGTACGAAGCGCCGCGGTAGGTGAAGGGAATGCTCATCTTCAACGCGGTCGCGCCGTCGCCGACCTTCGGTCGAGCGAGCCACGTGGCGCTCGAGACCCCGAGCTTCGCCCCGGTGCCGATCTGTCGTTCGAACGTGCGCTTGAGCGATGGCGTGTTGAGCGCCCGCGCGAAGCACACGGGGGTACGGGCTGACGAATAGATGGAGACCTGTTCGTGCTCCGTCGTCGCGTTGGGGAAGACGCTGACGTCGTCGCTCACCGACGCTCCGGTGCTCTTGAAGTTGAAATCCGGACTGTACGCGCTCGGCGGGTTGTACTTCAAGGCGGATACGGGTACTCCCAGGCACGCCGCAACCTGCGCGTCGCCGAGGTCGCTGTTCGAGTTGTCACTCGGCGACGTCGTCCAACCGGCTGGAAAGTCGGACTTCACGATGAGGACCTTGCTCGCCTCGGCGATGGCCGCGCTTCGCGAGGACGCGCCGGCGTCAGCCACGGCGGGGAGTTCTGCGGTGACGAGCAGCGTCAGCGCCACGGCGCCCAACGACCATCGCAGGTTTCGCTGTGAGTAGCGAGTGCTCGGTTGACTCAATGACCGCGCGTTCAGCCTCTCCTTCACGTCCCTCCGATTGAGCCAGATCCTGGTGGACTTCGACTCGGTGCTCGTTACACTTCGCCCACCAACAAGTTGCCACTATAGGAGGGTGCCCGGTGAGGATCGCGTACTGGATAATCGCTTCACTACTGGCGATGTTCTACCTATACGCCGGAGCCATCAAAGTCGTGCGGACCAAGGATCAACTTCGACCGATGATGGGCTGGATCGACACGGTGCCGTTGCCCCTCGTGCGGCTCATCGGCACCCTCGAGGTCCTCGGCGCGATCGGCTTGATCCTCCCTCCACTCACGGGCGTCGCGACAGGAACTGCGATGGCGGCAGCCATCGGGCTCTTCGCGGTGCAAATCGGCGCAATCTCGCTGCACCTCCGTCGAGGCGAAGTCAAACTGATCGGACTCAATATCGTGTTGTTAGTCCTTGCCGGCGTCGCCATTTGGCTCTCTTCGACCTGGTTCTAGGACGCGGCGCGATACGGCCGCGTGGCGCCCCATCCGGTGTCACGGGATGGGTCTACTCTGAATGTTCACGTCACACTCAGGTAGCAGAGGTGAAACCATGACCACGCTGAAAGACCGCCCGAACACCGCGCTGCTCGTCATCGACGTACAAAATGGTGTCGTCGAAGGGGCGCACCTACGAGACGCCGTCGTGGCGAACATCGACCACCTCGTCCACAAAGCGCGCGAAGAGGGAGTGCCCGTCGTGTGGGTCCAACACTCCGATGACAACCTCGAAGTTGACAGTGAACCGTGGAAGATCGTCCCGGAACTCGACCCGAGCGACGCGGAGCCGCTCGTCGCCAAGAACTACGGCGACGCCTTCGAGGACACGACATTGGAAAGTGTCTTGTCCGACCTCGCCGTGGGCAGCCTCGTCGTTACCGGTGCCCAGACCGACGCCTGCATACGCTCCACCTTGCACGGAGCCTTCGCGCGGGGCTACGACGCCTTGTTGGTGAGCGACGCGCACACGACCGAGGACAACACGAAGTGGGGCATGCCCGCACCCGATCTCGTGATCGCCCACACCAACATGTACTGGACCTACCAGGACGCGCCCGGACGTACCGCGGGCACCGTCGAGACGAAGGACGTCGACTTCTCGCAGGGTCAGTGAGTTCGTCGTAGGTCGCGAAGGACCGTGCGCGCCGCACCGGCACCGCACATCCCGTGGACGCCTCCGCCGGGCGGCGTGGAGGCCGAGCAGAGGTAGAACCCCGGCGTGCCGGTGCGGTAAGGATTCCACCGCAGTGTCGGTCGAAAGAGTGTCTGGCGCAACGTGGCGGCGCCCCCGTTGATATCCCCTCCGAGGTAGTTGGCGTTGTAGCGCTGTTCGTCCATCGCGGTCATCGTCGATCGCGCCAGGATGAGGTCGCGAAAGCCCGGTGCGAAGCGTTCTATCTGCTGCTCTATGCGCGACGTCATGTCGACGTTGGAGCCGTTAGGAACGTGACAGTACGCCCACAGCGTCGCTTTACCCACCGGCGCACGAGTCGGATCGACGACGCAGGACTGCACCACGATGCAGTAAGGCCGTTCGGGGTGTCGCCCCGCGGCGACGTCAGCCTCCGCGCTCGCGACCTCCTCGAAGGAACCGCCCAAATGGAGCGTCGCGGTGCGACGACACACCGAAGAGCGCCAGGGGACGGGTCCGTCGAGCGCCCAGTCGACCTTGCACACGCCCGGACCTCTACGAAATCCTTCGACCCCTCGGCGATAGCGCGACGTCACTCGATCACCCATCACGTCGACCATGGTCATTGGAGCAGTATCGAAGAGCGTCGCGCGCGACGGAGGTAGGTCCGACATTGACGTAATGGGACGATCGAGGTGGACCACGGCGCCCGCATCGTCGAGCTCGGCTAAGAGCACTTTCACGAGTACCTCGCTGCCGCCCTCGACGACCGGCCAGCCACCGAGGTGCGCGCTCATGGTCAAGAAGAGACCAACGGCCGAGGTGACCGGGGAGGTGAGCGGCACCATCGCGTGCGCGGCCACACCAGCGAACAGCGCCCGGGCCTCGTCACCTCGAAAACGCTTGACGAGATGCGACGCGGAAGGCACACCGGCCAGGCCAAATCGGGCCATCGCGAGAGGGTGCTCCCCGACGCCGCGGATGGGCGCCAGGATTGAGGGGACCGACTTCGCGGCCTGCGCTACCAAGGGGCCCACGAGTCGCTGGTACGTCGCGGCGTCACCACCGAGACCCGCGGCGGTCTCACTCACCGATCCCTCGAGCGCCGCCGCCCGGTCTCCGTCGAGCGGGTGGGCGAAGGCGACCTCGGGTACCCGCAGGCGCACGCCGCGCGCGACGAGGTCGACGTCGCCGAAAAACGGGGAGCGCGCAATCATCGACTGGATCGTGGAGCAGACGTCGTGACGAAACCCGGGCAGCGTCAGCTCGTCGGTCCGACACCCGCCTCCCGCGCGGGAGGCGGCCTCGAAGACCTCGACGTGCAACCCCGCGCGCGCGAGCACGAGCGCCGCGGCTAAACCGTTCGGGCCCGAGCCCACGACGGCAGCGTCGACGTGGGACCCTCGGGTCAAAGGTCGAGCACCAGCGACTGGGTCGACGCGGTGACCGGTTGGCCGATGAAGCGACCCGCGATCTCGTCCATCGCGTCGTCGGTTCGATCAGGCTTGTAATGGAAGAGAGCCGTGTGGCGCGCCCTAGCGGCCCGGGCGAGTCCCGCCGCGTATTCGGCCGCGGCGTGACCGAACCACGCCTCGCTCTCAATCTCCTCAGCGACCAACTGCGAGTCGTGCACGAGCAGGTCGGTCTCCTCGGCGAGTTCCAGCGCAGCGGGGTGGTACTCACCCCAACCGTCCACGCCCAGTCCCAAGACGCTCGGGTAGTGATCGGGCATATAGGTCAGGGTGGAGTGACCGTCGCTCACGCGGTACCCAAAGGTCACCCCGCTGGCGTGGGGAATCTCACGCGCCGTGACGTGGAACCCTTCGACCTCGAACTCACTCGGCGAGAGGGACGAGAACGACCACCGCCCACCGAGCTCTTCGGGTCGGACGGGGAAGTGCGGCGGCGACATCCCGCGCGCCACGACCTCGAGCGCGGATTCGCCGCCACGCTGGTCGGGGATGAGTACGTCGCTCCACGAGTCTTCTTGGATGGCGGCCAGAAAGAATGGCAGGCCGTGAAGGTGATCCCAGTGAAGATGACTCAACAAGATGGTGCCGGCGAACAGTCCCGTCGGGCAGAGGGCGCTCGCCCGTCGCACGCCGGTTCCCGCGTCCAGTAAGAGTGTGGGTGCGTCCGCGCCGTCGTGGGAGAGAGCAATACACGAGGTATGTCCCCCGTAGCGAACGAATTCAATGCCCGGCGCCGGCGTCGAACCCCGAACGCCTAGGAAGTGAACCCGCACGCGGTCAGCTCGCGCCCGGGGCGGCGCGCCGGCGTCGAGCGAACACGCCCTCGTCCGGGCCTGCGCCAACTGGGGTACTCAACAGATCCGGTCCGACGTGGCGCACCAGATCCCCCGCGGCGTCGAGTTCCATGAGTAGAGGTTTAGCAGCGTGCGTTCACCCAGGACTCGCGCGCCGCGAGTTCGTTTACTTGACGGACTCTTCGGTGCGGCGAAGTCCGCTCGCGAGGAGCTCTCGCGCACGTTCTGAGATCGCCCCGGCGGGCACCGCGAGCGCGCGACACCTCGTGGCGGCTCGGATCGACGTAGTGCGTGGAGCGCCCGGCAACGTCCACGGGTCGCCCAACAACGAGCCCGCGCCGTATTCGGCGTGTCGCTTACCGTTGACCTCAAGACACGCGAAGCCCTCCAGCAGCAAGAACACCAAGTTCGACGACTGGCCTTGGCGCGCCAGAATCGTCCCGGCCGCCACCTTGACGACGCGTGGTCGCGCGGAGCCGGGAACGAGTTCACCTACGAGGGATCGTTCGAGGGCGGCGTCGAGCAGCGCGTGGACCGACCGCGAGTCGGCGTCGCCCCACGGCGTGTGGTCGTCAAAGCACTTGCGATACCAATCGTCGACGTCGACCAGCCCCGATCGACTCACGAGTTTTCCTTCGGCGTTATACACCCAGTGGCGAGGGAACTGACTCGCACCCACCAGTTGGTTGGTCGAGCGGCCATCGGCGTACATGGTCAAGGCGAGCGTGGTCCAACTCAGCGGCACGCTCCACTGGACGAAGGGAGCTCGGCGCAGCGTTCTCGGCACCGGCGTACTCCCCTGTCCCCCCGCGCTCTGGACGAAGCGGACGAATCCGTCGCCGAATTCGGGCGGTGGCTGAATGGTCGGCAGCATCGCGGCTTGAAAGACGTGGTGACGTCCGTCGTGTCGTCCACGCTCATCGAAGAGGTGCCCGCCACCGACGTAGCCGGCTTCTTCGATCACGCCCTCGTCGTTCACCTCGATCCACGCGCGCAACTCATTCGTGAAGCGGTACGGGTGCTCATCGCCCACCGTGGCGAAGTCGTCGATCTCCTGCGGGGGCGTTGGGTCGAAGTGGGAGAGACCCACGTCAAAGGGAAGGCCGGCGAGGTCTTTCATGACGTCGCCCGGTAGCCACGACAGCGACGTCACCGCGCTCTCACTTCTCACTTCACGACCTGTCCTCGTTCCCCCGGTACCGCGAGCGGTGTCCTCAATTCGACCGTACTCCGGCGCCGCGCTCGAAGACCTCCGATTGCCTCCTATCTCTCACAACGAGTTCGCAACTTAGCGACGCACTCACGCGTCGCTCCGGTGGCACGGCCTCCCGTAGGGTTATTCGGTGAAGAAGAAGATCGCCCTGATCCAGCTACTTCGTCGACGCGAACCGGCGCTCTTGGTCTCGGGACAGACCGTGTCGAACTTCGGCGACGGCGTAGCACTGGTGGCCCTCACCTTGTTGGTGTTAGAGACGACCCACTTCAGCGTCACCAAGTTGTCGTGGTTCGCGGCCGCTCGCATGACACCGCTGGTCATCTTCTTGTTGATCGGCGGAGCCATCGTCGACCGCTTTTCGAGGCGCGTGCTGCTGCTCGTCTCCGACGGCGCTCGCGCGCTCTTAACGGCGGCGCTGGTGGCGTTGATTGCGACCCATTCGCTCCACTACTGGGAGCTCATTGTCTTCGCGGTGCTCTTTGGTTGTTTCGACGCCCTCTTTTACCCTTGCATCGCGGCCATCACGCCCGAGATCGTGCCCGAAGAACTGCTGCCGGCCATGAACGCCGTGCGACCACTGGCCAACAACTTGGCTGGCGGCATGATCGGTCCCGCCGTCGGTGGGTTCCTCGCCGCCTTCAGCACGAGCGCGGCCATGGGCGTCGACGCCGGCACGTTTGTGGTCAGCTTCGCCGCGCTCTGGCTGATGCACTCGACGCCGCGCCCCGCGCGCAACGAAGCCAACTCCATGATCGATGACGTCAAAGAGGGCGTGCACTACGTCGCGAAGACCCGATGGATCTGGACGACGTTGGTGGCCGTGTCACTCCTCAACGGCTTCATCCTCACGCCGATGTTCGTGCTCCTGCCCTACTTCTTGCTCCACACGCTCCACTACGCCAAGTACTACGTCGGACTCTTCAGCGCCTTCGCGGGGGTCGCCGGGGCGATCGGGGCGCTCGTCGCGGCCAATCTCGCGGCGCCGAAGCGTCGAATACGAATGACCTGGGTCTATTGGAGCATCCTGACGCTCTCGGCGCTCGTCGTGGGCGTGGCGACGAACTTCTGGGAGCTCGTCATCTTCCCCATTATCTCTGCCCCGATGATCATCCTGGGCAACACGATCTGGGAGTCGATGATTCAAAGCGAAGTGCCTCGCGAGCTCCTCGGTCGAGTCAGTTCCGTTGACTGGTTCGTCTCCCTCGGCATCGCCCCGCTCGGCCTGCTCGTCGCGGGCGGACTCGCGGACCTGGTCGGGGTGCGCACCTACTTCGTGGTGCTTGCGATTATCTGCGTCATCCCGGGCCTCTACATCCTCACCTCGAAGAAGATCAACGAGATCGACGCCCCGCGCGTCAATCCAGCGTGAACTGAGGGGCACTCGCGAGCGAGAGACCCACGACGCGCGCGCCCTTTTTCGCGGACACCGGATAGATCATCTCCGGGCGAAAGGACCGGCCCTTGGACTCTCCGACGCGGCCGCCGCGCACCTCGATCCACTCTTCACTCGTCGCCTCGTTCACCACGTGGGCCACGAAGGTCCAGTGCTGTCGTCGCTCCTTGTCCCCGTTCACCACGACCGGGTCGCCGCGCCGTGCGCCGTGCCAGGTGGAGGAGCGCACGATCTGGCCGTGACGGGACTGGGGTGCGTTTCGGGTCACGCTCCATTGTGGCCGAGCGCGGAGCGACGGCGTCACATGCCGGTCCTATCGTGGGCCCATGGCGTTCGATCAACCACTCCCCCAGTCGCTCTCTCCCTCACGCCTCGCCGACTTCCAGGCCTGTCCGCGTCGCTACCAGCACGCCTCGATTGAACGAATTCCCCAGCCCGCCAGCTACGCGACGGCGAAGGGTCGATTCGTCCACTACGTCTTCGAACAGCTCTTCTCCTTGGAGGGTCCCGAGCGCACCATCGAGCGGGCACGGGAGTTCGTCGGACCGGCGATCGAGGCGATCCTCACCGAGGACGTGCGCAGTGACGTCGGGCTCGACGAGGCGATGATGACGCGGTTACTCGACGAGACCGAGGCGATGATCGAGCACTACTTCTTGATGGAGGACCCGACGAGTGTCACCAGCGAAGGGGTGGAACTGCGACTCGGCGAAGAGGTTGCGGGGGCGCCGATCTACGGGATCTTGGACCGCCTCGACCGCGACGCCGACGGCTCCCTGGCCATCGTCGACTACAAGACCGGGGCGCTGCCCAATCGCAACTACGACATCCAGACCTTCGCGAACACCGAGCTCTACGCCGCGCTGTGCGAGGCGAAGTACGGCGAGCGTCCGACGAGCATTCGCCTCATGTACGTCGCTCACGGCACGACCATCGAGCGTCACGTGAGCGACGTCGTCGTTAGAGCCCGAGCGAACGCCGCCGCGGTCGCCTGGACGAAGATCAAGCGCTACTACGACGACGGCGAGTTCCCCGCGACGCCCTCCTCGCGCGCCTGTCGGTTCTGTTCCTACAAGGACCTCTGTCGCAGCGAAGGGGTGCCGGTCCCCGGTCGCTGAGCGTTTCCTCCAACGGCCGTCGCGGCAACCCCCCGAGTCGAGAGAGTGACCCGACGCCGCGTCACACGTTGACGTCGACACTTCTTATGCTGGCCTCATGCGTGCTTTCCAACTCTCCTACGACTACCGTTGCCCCTTCGCGAAGAACATCCACCTCCACGTCGTCACCGCCCTTCGCGCGGGCGCCGACTTCGCGGTCACCTTCGTGCCCTGGACGATGAGCCAGGGTTATCGAGCCGACGGCGCCCCCGACGTGTGGGACGACCCGAGTCGGGACAACGAGCACCTCGCGTTGGCCGTGTCCACCTCGGTGCGCGACGAGCAGCCCGCATCGTTCCTCGACGTGCACGAAGCGCTCTTCCGGGCCCGGCACGAACGAGGACTCCGGCTCGTCACGCGCGAGGAGATCGCCCAGGCGCTCGCGGCGACCTCCGTCGACTTGTCGCAGGTGTTCGCCGACGTGGAGTCGCGCCGTCCTCACAAGGTCATCGGCGAGAGTTTTCGCGAGTTCGAACGATACGAAGCCTTCGGGGTGCCCACCTTCGTCCTCGACGGCGACGCCACGTTCGTGCGCTACATGAACGGGCCCGAGGGCGACCCCGCGACGTCCATCGCGGTGATCGAATCGCTCCTCACCCTCATGAGCCAGCAGGGTGCGCTGAACGAGTTCAAGCACACCCGCGTGCCGTTCTAGGCGGCTGCGCTCCCGCGCTGGAACTCCAGCAGCACCTCGAGCGCACCCTCTTTCTCCTCGGTAGTGCCCGAGGGGACGCCGGAGAACTCGGTCGCGCCCGCTTCGTCGAGCTCGTGTAACGCCGCGAGGACCTGCTCGCGCGAACCGATCACACTGGCGCCGGCCGGATCGCCGGTCCCTTCGCGCTCGAGCATCGCGGCGTAACTGGGCAGCGTCGCGTACATCGCGTAGTCGGCGTTGATGCGCGAGCGCGCACCCTCGACGTCGTCGGTCACCGCGATGGGTAACGAACAGACGACCCGCGGGTCACCTCGCCCGGCCTTCGCCGCCGCCTCGCGGATGCGCGGCACGATGTGATCTTTGACGGTCTTGACGCCGGTCATCCACAGCAACGTTCCGTCCGCCCAGGTGCCCGCCAGATCGAGCATTCTCGGTCCGAGCGCCGCGACCAACAGACTCGGCGCGTCGACCTCGCGCGGTCCGAGTGCACTGAAGGTGACCGCGGTGATGCGCTCGCCGTGCACGTCGGTCTTCTCCCCGCGGAGCATCGGCGCCAACGCTTCGAGGTACTCCGCCATGTAGGTCGCGGGTCGATCGAAGGAGATGCCCCACATACCCTCCACCGAGACCTGGTGCGAGAGCCCGATGCCCAACGAGAGATGGCCCCCGATCGCGTCCTGGACGGTGCGGGCCTGAGCCGCCAACATCGTGGGATGCCTCGGATGGATCGGTACGACGGCCGTGCCGAGGTCGAGGTCGCGTAGTTCGTGCCCGACGAGGGCGAGCACGGTCAAGGTGTCGGGCCCGAAGATCTGTGACGACCAGAGGCTTCTAAAGCCCCGGTCGCGCAGCGACCTCGCGCGCTCGAGGGTGACGTCGAAGGATCCATTGACGTCGAGTCCCGTTGAAATTCGCATTCGCCGCTCCTCATTAGACCACTAGCGTTTCGTTCGTGTCGAACGAGCACCAACCTAACGGGTCTGCGCGCGTCGGCGTCGTGGGGGCCGGCCAGCTCGCGCGCATGATGGGCGAAGCGGCTCACGACGTCGGGGTACGCGTGACGGTGCTGGCAACTTCGAGGGAGGACTCCGCCGTCGCCACCAGTGACGCGGTCCTCCTCGGTGAGGCGACCGACCCGGTCGCGCTGCGCCAACTCGCCAAGGACGTCGACGTGATTACCTTCGACCACGAACTCGTGGACCTCGGGGTGCTGGAACAACTCGAAGCCGAGGGCGTCGTGCTGCGTCCTTCGAGCGCGGCGTTACGCTTCGCGGTCGATAAGGCCTACCAACGAGCGACGTTCCTCGACGCGGGCCTCCCGGTGCCTCGATTCCTCGTCGTCTCCTCGAGCGCCGACGAGCGCCTCCGCGCCTTCCTCGACGAACTCGACGCGGCGCCCGTGGTCAAAGCGAGCCGCGGCGGCTACGACGGTCGCGGTGTCGCCTTTCCCGCGACGCGCGAGGAGGCGCTCTTCGACATCGGCCAGATGAGCGCCCGCGGCCCGGTCGTGGTCGAGGAGCGGCTCGACTTAGTCGGCGAAGTGGCGCAATTGGTCGTGCGCGCGGTCGACGGGACGCTGTCGTTCTACCCCGTCGTCACGAGCGTCCAGCGCGCGGGCATGTGCGCGGAGGTTCGCTTCCCGAGTGACCTCGACGAGGCGACGCTGCGCGAGGCCCAGGGTCTCAGCGAGCGGGTCGCCGAGCTCGTGGCCGGTGTGGGCGTCTTAGCCATTGAGTACTTCGTCACCGAACGCGGACTCCTCGTCAACGAGGTCGCGCTGCGCCCGCACAACACCGGTCACTGGACGATCGAGGGGGTCCGCACCAGTCAGTTCGCCCAGCACCTGCGCGCCGTGAGTGGCCAGTCACTCGGTGACGTCACCCCGCTCAGTTCCTACGCCGTGATGGTCAACGTGGTCGGCGCCGACGAACCCGGTTCCCTCGACGCCGCCAAGGACGTAGCGGGCACCTTCGTGCACGACTACGGCAAGGCGTGGCGACCCGGTCGCAAGCTCGGCCACGTCACCGCCCTCGGTGAAGAGCCGACGGGCCCCCACGTGAGAGCATGGGAGGGTGCCCGCGCGTACGGCACCGTGACCCGGGAGGCGTAGTGCAACCAGTGGTGGGCGTCGTGATGGGCTCGTCCTCGGACGCAGAAGTGATGAGCGGCGCATCGACGGTGCTCGAGCGCTTCCACGTCGACTTCGAGATCCACGTCGTCTCGGCGCACCGCACGCCCGCGGCGATGTTGGAGTACGGCACGACCGCGCAGCAACGGGGCCTCAAGGTCCTCATCGCCGGCGCCGGCGGGGCGGCCCACCTGCCGGGCATGCTCGCGGCGGTCACGACCTTGCCGGTCATCGGCGTGCCGGTCGCGCTCGCGCGCCTCGACGGTCTGGATTCGCTGCTCTCGATCGTCCAGATGCCCCGCGGCGTGCCCGTGGCGACGGTGGCGATAAACGGCGCGGCGAACGCGGCACTCTTGGCGCTGCGCATTCTCGCGACCTCGAGTGAGTCATTGGCCGCGCAACTCGAGTCCTACCGACTCGAACTCGCCGCCGAGGCGAAGGCCCAGGACACAGATTTATCGAGAAATTAGAAAACTCTCGCCTCTTTCGCCCCCTCTCTGACGAGGGGTGCGTGGTTCGCTCTAGTCTGGTCCCGTAACAAAAGGAGGCCCCGGTGGGCATAATGAAGCGGGTTTCGACGATTTTCCAAGCCAAGGCGAACGACGTCTTGAACAAGGCGGAGGACCCCCGCCAAACCCTCGACCTCTCCTACGAGCAGCAGCTCGAGAACCTGACCAAGGTCAAGCGCGCGGTCGCCGACGTCGCCACCGCTAAGAAGCGCATCGAGATCCAGGCCGAACAGTTGAAGGCCCAGGGCGACAAACTCGCCGACCAAGCCAAGGCCGCCCTCGCCCAGGGCAACGAGCCCCTCGCGCGCGAGGCCCTCACCCGCCGCGAAGCCATCGCCAGCCAACTAAAGGACTTAGAGACCCAGCACGCCACGGTCGCCGACCAACAGGCGAAGCTCGAAGCCACCGCCACCAAACTCCAGAGTGAAGTGGAGGCATTCCGCACCAAGAAAGAGACCATCAAGGCCACGTACACCGCCGCCGAGGCCTCGGCGCACGTCAACGAAGCCGTCAGTGGGATCTCTACCTCGATGGGCGACGCCGGGGCCGCGATGCAACGCGCCCAGGACAAAGTGGCCGAGATGCAGGCCCGTAGCGGGGCGCTGGACGATCTGCTCGCCTCGGGCGCACTGACCGACCTGACCGGATCGACCGACGACATCCAGGCGCAGCTCGATAAGGCCTCGGCGACCTCGGACATCGACGCACAGATCGCCGCCTTGAAGGCCAGCGGTTCGACGACCGCGCTGCCCTCGGGCACGAGTGACGCAGCCCCAGCCACCCCCGCCGTCGAAACGTCGACTCCCGAAGGAAACTAGTCGTGGCGAAGTCCAAGATTGAAACCGACCACAAGTTAGACGTGCGCATGTTCATCACGGGCCTCGCGCTCGTGGCGCTCTACGCGATCATCGTCTCGGTACTGCTCAGCCTCGGCGTCTCCACGGTGCTCGTCATCGTCATCGCGGCCGCGCTGATCTTCTCCCAGTACTACTTCTCGGACAAGATCGCGATGTTCTCGATGCACGCGAAAGAGGTCACGCCCCAGCAGGAGCCACGTCTCCACGAGATCGTCGATCGTCTCTGCCTCCTCGCCGATATGAAGAAACCCCGCGTCGGGGTCGCCGAGATGGACATGCCCAACGCCTTCGCCACGGGTCGCAACCCGAACCACGCGGTGATCTGTGCGACGCGCGGGCTGATGAACCGTCTCAACGACGAAGAGCTCGAAGCCGTGCTCGCCCACGAGCTCAGTCACGTCGCCCACCGCGACGTCGCCATCATGACCATCGCCTCGGGCGTCGGGATGCTGGCGGGGCTGGTCAGCCGGATGGCCCTGTTCGGGGCGATGTTCGGCGGAGGTGGTCGAGGGGGCAAAGGCGGCCAGAACATCGTCCTCCTGGAGATGGCGACCCTGCTGATCTCGATCCTCATTTACATCGTCTCGTTCCTCTTGACGATGGCACTTTCGCGGTACCGCGAACTGGCGGCCGACCGTTCCGGGGCGATCTTGATCGGTAAGCCGAGCGTTCTAGCGAGCGCGTTGGTGCACATCACCGGGGACATTGGCAAGATCCCGCGCACCGACCTTCGAAAGACCGAGGGCATGAACGCCTTCTTCTTCGCCCCGGCGCTCTCGGGGAACTCCGCCGCCACGCTCTTCTCGACGCACCCCTCGTTGCAGAAGCGTCTCGACCAACTGAACAAGCTCGAAAAAGAACTCAACGGCTAGTGGGTCTGCGCGACGCGCTCTTCGGGCGCACCAAGCAGGTCGCCCCGAACCTCGACAACCTCTTCGCTCTGTCGACGGCCGCCCTCACGCTGCAGAGCGAACTCGACCTCGTGCCCTCGGGTGAGGCCGGGCTCTGCTTCAAGTCCGGCAGCGGCGAGAGCACAATCACGACCGACGACGACATCAAGGAGTTGCTCGACTTCGACGAGACGACCAACAAGGTCACCCTCACGACCGACGACCTCGGCTTCAAGTGGCTCGTCGTGAAGGACCCCGACTTCGAGGCGCTCGTCACGCGCATCCACGCCGCCGACACCTCAATGGTCGAGCACCAACTAGGACCACGTTTGCTCTGCGCGGTGTTCGGCTTCGTGCCCAAGACCCCGCCCGGCGAGGGCTCGGTGCGACTGGTCTATCTGATGAAACAGGGCACGTTCTACCCCTTCGCCCCGACCGGTCCGACGCAGCGCAACAACGAACTCGAGATCCGCGTACGTTCCTTCCTCGACACCGATCTGCCCATCGAGAAAGACCTCACGCGCTGGATGGCGCTGTGGAACGTGCCGGTCAACTGAGGTCCACGAGAGCGTTTCGACGTGTAGGTTGCTGCAGAGGACGGTTTCACCATGGAGGCCACGATGCCCGAGATCGAAGCAACGCTGAACCCGGAACTACGCGACGACATCAGCGACGATGAGTTGACCGCGCTCGCGCTCGCCGCGGACCCGGACGCGCCACTCGACGCCAACGCGCTCCCGTGGTACTTCGGCTACGGCTTCGCGGTCAATCCACTGCCCGACTGGTACATGCCCCGACCCATGGCGGCGCGGCGCGGGCGCCTCACGACCGTCGTCGTCGGGTCGATCGTCGTCGGCATGGTCGTCATCTGCGCGTTCGGACTCTGCATCACCTCAGGGTTCCTCCAACTCGCCTAGTCGGAACGGCTTAGTGGCTGCAACCTTGTTCGAGCGCGTTGCGCGACGCGGCGGCTTCGCCTCGCGGTAGGTCGCTCACGACGAGGTCGCGCAGTGCGCACGAGTCATCGGAGAGCATCACGTGACGAGTGCCCACCACGACGTTGAGCACGCCCGGGCACTCCTGGGCGGTCGCCGTCCAGGACGTCGCCGATCCACCGCTCTGCAGCGAGGTCGTCGTGTGAACGACGAAGAGCGCCGCGCCCTCGGCGCAGAGACCGCCGCCCGCGGTGGAGAGCAGCGCGACGACGTGGCTGAGGCGCCTCGCCTGGGCGCCGCTGAGAGTCACCGTGACCGGTCCGCTCGGCCCCGTGGCCAAGGACAGGTGGTCGTAGGCCGTGAGAGTGACGGGGCTCGTCGTGGGCATGACGACCGTCGTGACCGGTAGCCAGACGGACTGCGCGTCAACTCGTAGGTCAACGACGCCCCCCGTCGTCGGCCCCACGGAGTAGTCCAACTGCTCGAAGGACACGTGGCGATTGGCGAAGGGCAGGAGGTACGCGTACCCCGTTACCGACACCTCGCCGGTACCCGTCGTGGCGTCAGGGCCACTCAGCGTCGCACCGAAGGGAAGGTTGGCCCGGAGGAACGCGGCCAGGTTGAAGGGGCTCTTCACGCTGAACGTCTCGTGAAGGTCGATCAGGTCGGTGGCGTCGTCGCGCCCTACGGCGTCCCCGATCGACGTCGCGCGCGGGGCCCGACGGGCATCCGCCGGAATCGTCGCATCATCGAGGAGTGCGCGCGCGAAGGCGGTAGCGCTCGTTGCCTGGATGAGGTTCGAAGCGGGCTTCATCGGTCCCGACGATGCGGAGCCCGGGCTCGTGAGCAGACCCGAGCTGACGAGCGAGGTCAAAAGGATCGGCGCAAGGAGCACGACGGGGTTACGAGCGATCTGGCGCATGGGGTGTTCCGACTCTCAACTCACGTAGGACGACAATCGCCCTACTCCGTCTCTCTGTCGGTTGGGTGGCCCAAATTACACGGTCGAATCGCCATCGCGGCGACGAACGATCTGGCCTTAGGGGTGCGTCATCTCATCGGGAATCACGGCGGCGTCGAACTCCTCGCCCGTCAAAAAGCCCAATGCGATGGCGGCTTCACGCAAGGTGCCGCGCTCCTTGTGCGCCTTCTTCGCGACTTGGGCCGCCTTGTCGTACCCGATGATGGGGTTGAGGGCCGTCACCAGCATCAAGGAGTTGTTCAAGTGGTTCTGGATCTGTTCGTAGTCGGGCTCGAGTCCCTCGACGCAGAACTCGCGGAAGCGGTCGCACGCGTCGGTTAAGAGGTCGATGGAGTTGCAGACGTTGTAGATGATGACGGGCTTGCAGACGTTGAGTTCGAGGTTGCCCCTCGCGCCGGCGATCGACACGGCGGTGTCGTTGCCGTAGACCTGCACGCACACCATTATCATCGCTTCACTTTGGGTCGGATTGACCTTGCCGGGCATGATCGAACTGCCTGGTTCGTTCTCGGGCAAGCGCAACTCCCCGAGACCGGAGCGCGGACCCGAGCCCAACCACCGCAGGTCGTCGGCGATCTTGGTGAGACTCGCCGCCAGCGTCTTGATGGCCCCGTGGGCGAAGACCAGCGCGTCGTGCGCGGCGAGTGCCGCGAAATAGTTCGGTGCCGTCACGAAGGGCCGGTCCGTGAGGGCAGCGATCGCGGCCGCGACGCGTACCCCGAACTCGGGATGGGTGTTGAGTCCCGTACCGACGGCGGTTCCCCCGGCGGCGAGTTCGTAGAGACCACCGAGGGTGAGATCGAGGCGAGCCAGGTCCGCGTCGAGTTGTGCGACGTAGCCCGAGAACTCTTGTCCGAGCGTTAAGGGAACGGCGTCCATCAAGTGCGTGCGGCCGATTTTGGTGACGTCGCGGTACTCGAGCGCCTTCGCGTTCAACGCGTCGCGAAGGCGCGACACCGCGGGCATCAGTCGTTCGGTGATTTCCATGACCGCCGCGATGTGCATCGCCGTGGGGAACGTGTCGTTCGAGGACTGGGACATGTTGACGTCGTCGTTCGGGTGAATTGGGTTCTTCGAGCCCATCTCCCCACCCGCCAGTTCAATCGCGCGGTTCGAGATCACTTCGTTCACGTTCATGTTCGTCTGGGTGCCGGAGCCCGTCTGCCAAATTCGCAACGGGAACTCGCCCGCCAAGGTCCCGTCGATGACCTCCCCGGCCGCGCGCTCGATCAGCGCCGCCTTTTCGTCGCTGAGTTTTCCTAACTCGTTGTTCACCTGGGCCGAGGCGTACTTCAAGACGCCAAAGGCGCGGATGACCGCGGGCGGCATCGTCTCGTGACTAATGGCGAAGTGATGGAGACTTCGTTCGGTCTGGGCGCCCCAGTAGTGTTCAGCCGGCACCTCAATAGAGCCCATGGTGTCCGACTCGACACGGGTAGTGGTCATCTCACGTCCTAGTTCTTCTTCGTCGATTTCTTGGTCGTTGACTGCTTGGTCGTTGATTTTTTTATCACTTTTGCGACTTTTTTTACAGCAGGTCGCTTCGCCGATTTCGGTGTCGGCGGCGACTTCTTCGCGGTGTTCTTCGCCACTTTCTTCCCGGCCTTCTTCGGTGCCGCAGCCTTCTTCGTCGCGGCCGTTTCCTTGGACGGCTTCGGCTTGGATGGTACCGAGCGCGTCGCACTCAGGCGAGGAGCGCTCGAGAGCCTCGGCGATCCGCCGTCGTAGAGCTTGACGCCGGCGGCGACGACTTTCTTCGCGGCCGCGACGTCCTCGACGCGGGGCCCTTCCCCATCACCGGGGACCTCGAGCAACAGCGGTAGGTCGCGAATCTGCGGATGACCCACGAGCGGCGCCAGTCCCTTCGCACCAATGGTGCCTTCACCGATGTTGGCGTGTCGATCTCGGTTTCCGCCGAGTTCGATCTTCGAGTCGTTGAAGTGCAGACAGCCGAGTCGTGACATGCCGATCGTTCGCTCAACCTCCTTCACTACGTTCTGCGCGCCGGCGACGGTGGAGTAGTCAACACCACTGGCCCAGAGGTGTTGCGTGTCGATGCACAGCCCTAGTCGGTCGTCGCCGTTGCACGCGTCGATTAAGAACTCGATCTCTTCGAAGGACCGTCCCACGGTGCCGCCACTGCCCGCCGCGTTCTCAATGAGAATGGGACAGTCGACGACACCCGAAGGGGCGGCGTCAGCTCGGTCGAGCGCGCGCTCGAGGCCGTCGGCGATCTGGCGCACGACGTCGTCGAATCCAGCCCCCTTGTGCGAGCCGACGTGAAGGACCAGTCCCGACGCGCCCATACCTCGCGCCACCGAAAGATTATGAGTGAGGCACTCGACGGACTTCTCGTAGAGCTCGAGTTCGGCCGAAGCGAGGTTGATCAGATAGGTGGCGTGACAGAACGTGTCGGTGATGGTGGGGTGTTTGGCCTGCGCCTCGCGAAACGTGGCGAGGACTTCGGGCGCGTACTGCGACGGCTTCCACATGCGCGGGCTTTGGGTGAAGATCTGGATCGAGGTCGCCCCGATTTCGACGCCGAATTCGAGGGAAGGAACCAGCTGGCCACCGCCGCGGACGTGGGCACCAACGTTCATTACAGTAAAACTAGTGGGCTTCGACGGCCCGACCGACAGGAGCCCCGTGGCCGATACCTTCACCCCCGCCTCGCGCGCGCTGTTCGAGAAGAAGGTCCTCGCGCACATCGCGAGCCTCGATCCGGACGGTTCGCCCAACGTCAGCCCGGTCTGGGTGGAGCTCGACGGTGAGGACATCGTCATCAACACCGCGCTCGGCCGAGCGAAGGCGCGAAACTTAGCGAACGACTCGCGCGTCGCGGTCTCTTTGACCGATCCCGACAATCCCACCGACACCATCAGCGTGCGCGGCACCGTGGTGGGGTTCACCACCGAGGGAGCGGACGATGTGATCGACCGCCTGTCGAAGAAGTACACCGGCATCGATCCCTACCCGTATCGACGCGAGGGCGAAGTACGCGTCACGGTCACGATCCGACCCGACCGGATCTCGCGACAACTCAGCTAGGTCAGGCGAAGTAGGAGAGCTCACCCCACGCGCGGGACTCACTTCGAACGAGGTCCAACGTGTGTGCCCGACGCACGAGTTGTCCCTCACGGTAGCGCCAGAGGTCGATCGGAAGCTGCGGCGCGGGTCGGTTGTACGCGCCGCGCAGGGTCGCTACGTCATTGGCGAAGTTGACTTCGTCATCGGTGAGGAGCGCCTCAAGCACGTCGGCGTGTTGATCGACCAGCGAAGCGGCCTCGACGACCACGCGGGACAGTGACACCAGCGCGGCGAGCGTCTTGACGTCACGCGCGGCCAACTGGGCGGGATAGTCGTCGCCGACGACGAGCCACACCCCGATGTCGCTCACGAGTGCCTCACGCCAGGACGCGACCGCGAGCACGGTGTCGGCGTCGGCGCAACGCACCACCACGTCCGTCGAACCGGCGAGGACCGCGACCTCCGCGGCGTGACCGCGACCGGCGACGACGCGCAGCAACTCCATGACTAGGGCTGGAGGTCCTCTTTGGGTAAGCGCTCGATGTTCACGTCGCGAAACGTGAGGATGCGCACCGACGGCACGAAGCGCGCGGCGCGGTACATGTCCCAGACCCAGGCGTCGTGGAGCGTTACCTCGAGCAACGTTGGGGTGGCGTTTGATTTCACCTCGACGGCGACGTCGTTGGCCAGATAGAAACGGCGATCGGTCTCCACGGCGAAGTCGAACATCCCGACGACCGCCTTGTACTCCTGGACGAGCGCGAGTTCTAAGGTCGACTCGTAGTCGTCGAGCTCTTCTTCACCCACCAGCGACTACGCGCGCTCGGTGACGCGAAGTTCCTTGATTTTCGCCGCCTTGCCGCGAAGGTCGCGTAAGTAGTACAGCTTGGCGCGACGCACGTCGCCGTAGGAGTCGACCTCGATCTTGGCGATCGTGGGGGTGTGCACCGGAAACGTACGCTCGACGCCCACGCCGAAACTGATCTTGCGCACGGTGAAGGTCTCCTGTACGCCCGAGCCTTGACGACGAATCACGACGCCCTGGAAGACCTGGATGCGCTGGCGGGTGCCCTCGACCACGCGCACGTGGACCTTGACGGTGTCGCCGGGACGAAACGAGGGAATGTCGTCGCGGAGCGAATCGCGGTCGACTAAGTCAGTGGGGTTCATGAGAGCGGTCCCTTTCGGATCACAGGCTGTATGAGTTTAGCCGGTTTACTCCGGACCGTTCATCGCCTCGAGTTCCGCCAGGAGCGCCCGGTCCTCGGCGCTGAGCCCGCCGCGCGCTTCGATCAGGTCACTTCGTCGCTCGATCGTGCGCGCCAGCGCCTGGGCGCGCCGCCAGCGTTCGATCTTCGCGTGGTCCCCCGAGAGGAGTACCTCGGGCACTCGACGCCCTCTGACCTCGGCCGGCTTGGTGTAGTGGGGGTACTCGAGCAGGCCGTCACCGAAGGACTCGTCTCGACTGGACTCGTCGTTCCCGAGGGCCCCGGGCCGGAGTCGCACGACCGCTTCGATCACGCAGAGCGCCGCGAGTTCTCCACCCGCGAGTACGAAGTCACCGAGGGAGAGCTCGTCATCCACCACGAGATCGAGGGCGCGCTGGTCGAATCCCTCGTAGCGACCCGAGAGCAGCGTGAAGCCCTCGAGGGCGCTGAGCTCGTGGGCGACTTGATGGGTGAACACTCGACCCGAGGGGGTGAGCGCAATCACCGGTCGCGCGAGGTCGGGGGTGGACTCGATGGTGGCGATGATGGGTTCGGCGCGCAGCACCATCCCGGCGCCGCCCCCGAAGGGCGTGTCGTCGACGCTGCGGTGCACGTCGGTGCTCGCGTCTCGAAAGTCGTGGAGGTGCAACTCCCAGATCCCACGATCGCGCGCGCGGCCGAGCACCGAGGTGGACGCGTAACTGGCCACCGCCTCGGGGAACAGCGTGAGGACGTCGATCCGTAGCGTCATTCGAACAGCCCTTCGGGTGGGTCGACCACGACGCGGACGTTGGGCTCGAGGTCGGTGACGAAGGTGAGCGGCACCAGTGCACCCGAATCGAGCACCATCAGGTCGCTCGCGGGGTTGGCTTCGACGTCGACGACGACCCCGCGACGCACCCCGGCCACGTCGACGACCTCGGCGCCGAAGAGTTGGTCAATCCAGATCACGCTGTCGTCCTCGAGTCGCGGAGCCGACAGCACGACGCCGCGCCAGTCGTCGGCCTCTTCGCGGGTGGTGATGCGATCAAAGCGCACGATGAATCGTGCCTGGTGGGCCGCGGCGGCTTCGACGACGAGCGGACCGCGGTCGCTCGTGAGGGTCGTACCGACCGCCAGTCGTTCGACGCGGTCGCTCCACAGGTCGACTTGGACCTGACCGCGAAGACCGTGGGCCTTTACGATGCGCCCGACTTCGAGCGTGGGACGCTCGACGGTCACCTCAGTCGACGATGTCGACGGAGGTGGTGACCCCGTCTCGTGCTCCCGCGGCGCCGACCAGCGCCCGGATCGCCTGCGCGGTGCGGCCGCGACGTCCGATGATGCGACCCATGTCGTTGGGTCCGACGCTGAGCGAGAGGATGACCTTGCCCTGGCGCTCAGAGACCTCAATGGCGACGGCGTTGGGGTCTTCGGCGAGGGACTTGGCGATGAACTCAAGCACCGCCGTCGCGCTCAGCGCTCGGTCCGCCTGATTGACGTCTCTGTCGTCGTTGACGTCGTCGTCCTCGTACTCATCCACCTCGTCGTCAATGGTGTTGACGTCGCCCGCGACGTAGTCGTCCTCGGCGTCGCTCACGTGGCGGCCTTGGACGCCTTGGAGGCTTCGAACGCCTCGAGGGCGCCGGAGATCTTTAAGAGCTTCTCGACGCGCTCGGTGGGCTGGGCACCGTGCTGGAGCCAGTGCAGGACCTTATCGTTGTCGATCTTTAGGACCATCTCGGGTTCGGCGATGGAGATCCCGCGTGGCTGGTAGGTGCCGACGATCTCTAAAAAGGCGCCCGAACGCGCACGGCGACTCTCGGCGGCGACGACGCGATAGGTGGGTTGCTTCTTTTTCCCCATGCGCACCAGGCGTAGTTTCACAGCCACGACGTAATTCCCTTCGAATGTGTTCGTTCTGACTCAGAACAGGGCGATATACCCGAGCGTCAAAGTTTAGCGTTGTTTGGGCGGGGTAACTCTCCCGCCCTTCTTCTTCTTGTTTTTCCCGCCGCCGCCACGCGGCGTCGACGCGGCACTCGCCATGCCCTGGCCGAGCGCCTCGAAACCCGCCGGCAAGGCTTCCCCGCGACCCGCGCCGCGCGCCGCCAGGCTCGCCATCTTGCCCAGCCCGCCCGGCAACGCCGGAGTGCCGCCGTTGCCCATCTGGCGCATCATCTTGCGCATCTCGGTGAACTGCTTTAAGAGTTGGTTTACCGCCGACACGCTCGTCGCCGAACCTTTCGCGATGCGAGTCCGTCGAGATCCGTCGATCACCGAAGGATCGCGCCGTTCCAGCGGGGTCATCGACCGCACGATCGCCTCGACTCGATTGAGTTCTCCCTCGTCGACGTTGCTCGCCGCGGTGCGCATCTCCTTGGTGACCCCGGGCATCAACTTCATGAGTCCACCGAGCGATCCCATCTTGCGCACCTGGTTCAGTTGGGCCAGGAAGTCATCGAGCGTGAAGTTCCCACTCATCATGCGCCCGGCCGACGCCGCCACCACGTCGGGGTCCATGGTGCGCTCGGCCTGTTCGATCAAGGACATCACGTCGCCCATGCCCAGGATGCGCGACGCCATGCGGTCGGGGTAGAAGAGGTCGAAGTCGGCCAACTTCTCCCCGGTGGAGGCGAAGACGACCGGACGGCCGACGACCCCGCGCGCCGAGAGCACCGCGCCACCGCGCGCGTCGTAGTCGAGTTTGGTGACGATGAGCCCCGAGAGCTCGAGCGCCTCGTGGAAACTCCGCGCGGTCGCCACCGCGTCTTGACCGGTGACCGCGTCGATCACCAAGAACGTGTACTTCGGCGTGGTCGCGGCGCTGATGCCGCGAACCTCCTTCATGAGCGCGTCGTCGATGGCCAGACGACCGGCGGTGTCGATGATCACCACGTCGCGGCCGAGTCGCGTCGCCTCGGCGACGCCCTTACGCGCAACGTCAATGGGGCTCGACGGCTCGGAGAAGACGTCGACGCCGATCTGCCCGGCGAGCACGCGGAGCTGTTCGACGGCGGCCGGACGTTGGAGGTCGGCCGCGACCAAATAGGGCTGGCGCCCTTGTTGTTTGAACCAGGCGGCGAGCTTGGCCGCCGCGGTCGTCTTACCCGCGCCCTGGAGGCCGGCGAGCAGCACCACGGTCGGGGGCTTGGCCTCGTAGGTGATCTTGAGCGGCGTGCCCCCCAAGACCTCGATGAGCTGTTCGTGCACGGCCTTGATGACCTGTTGGCCCGGTGAGAGGCTTTGGCTGAGGGCCTCACCGTCGAGTCGCTCGCGCACCGCGTCGAGGAAGGCCCGCACCACTCCCAGTTCGACGTCGGCCTCTAAGAGGGCCGAGCGCACGTCGGCCAGCGCCGCGTCGAGGTCGGCGTCGCTCAGTCGTCCGCGGGAACGAAGTGACGTGCTGAGTCGTTCGAATCGTTCGCTGAGGGCGTCAAACATGGTGTTGGAAGGTTAGCGTCAGGCCCCGAGCAGCGAGTCCACGAACTCCGCCGGATCAAAGACGATGAGGTCGCCCACGCCCTCGCCCACCCCGACGAACTTGACGGGGATTTCGAGTTCGCGCTCGATGGCGATCACGATGCCCCCACGCGCGGTGCCGTCGAGTTTGGTCAGCACGATGCCGGTCACCCCGGCCGCCGCCAAGAACTCGCGCGCCTGAGTGAGCGCGTTCTGCCCCGTCGTGGCGTCGAGCACCAGGAGCGTCTCGACGACCTGACCCGGCGCCCGGTCGGCCACGCGGCGCACTTTGGAGAGTTCATCGAGCAGGTTCGTGCTGTTCGCGCGTCGCCCGGCGGTGTCGGCGAGGACGATGTCCACCCCGCGCGCACTCGCGCGCCCGATCGCGTCGTGCACCACGGAGCCGGGGTCCGCGCCCTCATTGGCCCGCACGATGTCCGACCCCGTGCGCGTCGCCCACTGCTCGAGTTGGTCGGCGGCGGCGGCGCGAAAGGTGTCCCCCGCGGCCAACAAGACACTGCGACCCTGGTCGTGGTGGCGCTGGGCGAGTTTGCCGATCGTGGTGGTCTTGCCGACGCCGTTCACCCCTACGAAGAGCCACACCGGTACCCGTCCCGCCTCGGCGGACGTCGAGGTCGCACGATCGCGGCGAAGGGAAGCCAGCATGCTCGAGCGCACCGCGGCGGCGACGCCGTCGGGTGCCCCGTTGGCGCGTAACTCCTCGAGCACCGCCGTGGTCGTCGCGACGCCGACGTCGCTGCGCAGGAGGACCTCCTCGACGACCTCGAGTTGCTCAGGGGATACGCCACCGTCACTGCCGAGCGCGCGCACGCGCTCGAACACCCCGCGCGACGGGGCCAGTCGCTGCGCGAGGGTGCGTTCATCGAGCAGCGTCGGAATCGGCGTCGACTCGGTGACGAGGATGGTGGGCATCGCGGCGCGCGGCGGCGAGACCAGCGCACGTCGAGGGCGACGTCGACGTCGCACCAGCACGACCATCCCGATGACGACGAGGAGCGCCAGAACAATGTAGAGAACGATCACGCCGTCGCGATCTCCTGAGCGCGATTGACCCGCTGGCTGACGACCTTGGAGGAGGCCCCGGGCACCATGGTGACGCCGTAGAGCACGTCGGCCGCTTCCATGGTGCGCTTTTGGTGCGTGACGATGAGCATCTGCGCCTCATCACGGAACTCGTCGACCAGGCTGAGGAATCGTTGGAGGTTGACGTCGTCCAACGCCGCTTCGACCTCGTCCATGAGATAGAAGGGCGACGGTCGAGAGCGAAAGACCGCGAAGAGGAACGCCAACGCGGCCATGGAACGCTCGCCACCCGACAGCAACGAGATACGCCGCACGTTGCGGCCCATCGGCCGCACTTCGATCTCGACGCCGGTGTTGAGCGGGTCGTCGGGTTCGCTCATGTTGAGTCGGCCCTGACCTCCGGGAAAGAGCATCGCGATCAAGGAGGAGAAGTGCTCGTTGACGTCGGCGAAGGCCGAGGTGAACGTCGCCATGATCTCCTCATCCAGGGCGCGCAGGACCTCTTGGAGTTCACGGCGCGCGTGGCGCACGTCGCTGACCTGCGCGTCGAGTTCTTTGTAGCGATCCTCTAAGGCCGCGAGCTCTTCAAGGGCGAGCGGATTGATCGGACCGAGCGACGTGATGCGCGCTTCGAGTTCGCTCACCCGTGATTCGAGTGACGCGCCCTCGGTGAGCTCGACCAGTGGGGCCGGGCCCATCTCGTGGGGTTCGACGCCGAGGTCTCGACGTACGACCTCGTGCACGTTGGCGACCTTGACGACCAACTCGGCCTGTTCGATCTCGTGTCGACGCATCACCTCACCGAGCTCGGAGAGGCGCGCGTCGGCGTCGTGACGAGCCCGCCGCACCTCTTCGAGCACCTCGGCACTCGCCCGCGTCGCTTCGAGCTGTTCGCGATAGGTCGAATCCATCGCTTCTTGAGCGACGCGAATCTCCTCGGCCGCTCGCTCGACGAGGGCCGCGAGGCGGCCCAGGACCTGTCGATCGAACTCGAGTGACTCGCGCTTGGCCGCGGCGGCTTGACGCTCCCCGGTTCGACCCTCCAAGCGCACTTCGATCTCACCCTGTCGCGCTTCGATGAGACGGCGACGCTCGGCGAACTCCGCTTCGCGGCGAGAAAGTACCGTCGCCTCCGCCTCGACGAGTTGCCGGTGTGATTCCAGCGCTGTCTTAGCGTCGCTGCGCTGGGACTCTCGTTGGGCACCGTCGAGCGCGGCCAGTTCGAGACTTGGTAGACCCTCGCGCTGGACGCTCAACTCCTCTTCCAAAGAGGCGCGTTGTTCGACGAGGTTCGCCACCTCGCTCTCCAGTGCCTCGATCTCGCCCACCAACGTCGTCGACTCGCCCTCTAAGCGTTCGAGCAGCGACGCGACGCGCTCCGCGTCACGCTGGGAACGACGGAGCGCGCCCTCGGCCTCGCGGTGCCGATCGAGCGCCGCCGCGAGTGCACCCTCGGCGGCGTCGAAACGCGCACGGTGCCCGTCGAGCTCACCTTGTGCGTGCTCGGCGGCGTTCTGCGCCTCTTCGACGCTGTGACGTGTCACGACGGCTCGGCCGGAGCCAGTGCGCCAGCCCGACGGCGCGAAGCGGTCACCCTCCCGCGTGACGATGGTCAACGCGGGGTTCGCCAGCGCGACGTCGGCACCCGACTCCCAGTCGGTCGCCACGAACGCTCGAGAAAAGAGCGTGTCGAGCACCCGAGTGACGTGCGCCGGCGCGCCCGTTCTCGCTCGCACGAGTTCGCGCAGGGCCTGCGTGCCCTCGGGTGCGGCCGGAGCGGCGACGTCGCCACTGGAGACGGGCAAGATGAGTCCGGCGCCACCACCGCGACGAAGGGCCGCGAGAGCACTTCGCGCGGCGCCACTGTCGACGACCATCGCGGCCACGGACACCCCCGCGGCCGACTCGACGGCCCGCTCGGCCCCGGCGTCAACTTCGATGAGGTCGAGAAACGAACCGAGCACGCCGTCGAGGTCGCCAATGATGGCCCGTCCACCGGCTCCGGAAAGCTCTTCGAGCGCCCGGGCCAGCGTCTCGGCGCGCGCGTGGGCGCGAGCGGCGAGGTCCTCGCCCGCGCGCAACGCCTCATCCGCCTCGCGGCGCTCGTTCCCCGCCGTCGTGGCGAGAACGTGCGCGGCGTCGACGTCCCGCGACGCCGTCGCGGCGTCCTCGGCGACGGTCGCCTGCTCACCCCTCGCGCGCTGCGTCGCCGCCGTGGTCGTCTCGCGTCGGTGCTGCGCGTCGGCGAGACGTTCGCTCGCTCGGCGCTCACTCTCACGAAGTGACGCGATCGATCGTTCGAGGAGTGAGATGCGCTCTCGCGCTGCGAGCAGGGCCGCTTCGGCGCTGTCGCTCGAGGACGTTGACCACGTCGCGTCGAACTCTTCCTCCTCTACCGCGAAGCGCCCGCGCGACTCGCGAAGCTGGTCACGCAACTCGACCAGGGTGAGTTCGTCGCCACTCAGTTCTTCCAGGTCGTGAAGGAGCTTGGCGGCGTCGGCCTCGAGGGTGGCGATGACGTTCTCGTCGGCCGACGCGATCAACGCTTGACGCAGGGCCCGTTCGCGCTCTTTGATGACCGAGGTCGTCCCGCGGGCCCGTTCGGCCAGCCCCTGCAGCGTGCCGAGGGTCGAGGCGAGCATCTCTTCTCGTCGCGAGGCCATCTCCGCGGCCGCGGCGGTCGCCTTGGCGTCGAGCGTCACCAGTTCGTGGCGTAGTTCGCGCTCGCGCACGGAGGCCTCTTCAAGGGCGTGCTCGAGTTCGCGACGGCGCTGCTCGAAGTTCGTCAAGCGCGTGGAGAAGAGGGCGTGGCGCGCGTCACGGAGTTCACTCTCGACGTCGGAGTAGCTGCGCGCCGACGCGGCCTGGCGTTCGAGCGGTCGCATCTGGCGACGCACTTCGCGCACCAGGTCGCCGAGACGCTCGAGGTTCTCCTGGGTCGTGGCGAGTCGACGCTCGGAGCGTTCCTTGCGTCGTCGGTGCTTCAAGACGCCCGCGGCCTCTTCGATCACCGCACGACGGTTCTCGGGGTTCGACGAGAGTATCGAGTCGAGTTGACCCTGACCGATGATCATGTGCTGTTGGCGCCCGACGCCGGAGTCACCGAGGAGTTCTTGGACGTCGAGGAGTCGACACGTCGTGCCGTTGATCGCGTACTCGGAGTCGCCGTTGCGAAAGAGCGTGCGCGAGATCGTCACCTCCGCGCCGTCCACCGCCAGACGGCCCGAGGAGTTATCGAGCGTCAGGGCCACTTCCGCGCGCCCGAGCGCCGCGCGGTTAGCGGTGCCCATGAAGATGACGTCGTCCATGCGCGACGAGCGCAGCGCCCTCGTGCTCTGGGCGCCGAGAACCCAGGTGACCGCGTCGACCACGTTGGATTTTCCCGAACCATTTGGTCCCACGACCGCCGTGACCCCGGGTTCGAACTCTAGAACTGTGGTGTCGGCGAAGGACTTGAAGCCCTTCATGGTCAGTCGCTTAAGAAACACGCACCGACGCTAGCAATCTTGAGGTCACGCGCTCGTGGTCAGGCTTGGCATTTGACGCAGAAGTACGTCGATCGACCGCGCACGCTCTCTCGCTGCAGCGGTTGGCGGCACTGGAAGCAGGCCTGGCCCTCGCGGTTGTAGACCTGGTGGAACTGTTGGTAGTTGCCGGGCTTGGCGTCGGGGTCGACGAACTGCTCGTCGTCAAGCGTCGAGCCGCCGTGCTTGATCGCCTCGGTCAAGACCTCGGTGATCGCGCGATGCAGTCGACGGATCTCGATGGTCGAGAGCGATTCGGCCGGCCGATCGAAGCGCAGGCCCGACGCGAAGAGGATCTCGTCGGCGTAGATGTTGCCAATCCCCGCGATGATGTCCTGGTCCGTGAGGACGGCCTTTAACGGAGTGGCACGTGAACGCAAGATCGCGGCGAAGCGGTCCCAGCCGATCTGGTCCTCGAAGGGGTCGAGCCCGAGGTGCGCCAACTCGGGCACCGCTTTGCGCAGCGCCAGTCCGTCACCGCCAATGGAGAGTCGCGCGAACTTGGAGATCTCGACCGGTTCTTCACCCTCGCCGGGAGCGGTGGAGACGTAGAGCTCGCCGAAGGTCCGGGGGTCGACGTAGCGCAGTTCGCCGCCTTGGACGAAGGAGAAGACCACGTGAGTGTGCTTGGGTTTGGGGTCCTTCGCGCTCTTCGCGCGCAGCAACTGACCACTCATGCCCAGGTGAATCACGAGGTGGGTCTGATTGTCGAGTCCAATCACCAGGTTCTTGCCGAGACGCGAGATCGATTTGATCGAGTGACCTTCGACGAGGGTGCGAAAGTCCTTGGCGGTCTTGTGTCGACGTACCGCTCGCCCGTTGGTCACCGCGACGGTCTTGACTCGTTTGCCGATGAGGTCGCGCGCGAGTGACGCGCGCACCGTCTCGACCTCGGCGAGCTCAGGCACCGTGTTGGCCCCGCCACGCGAGCGCGGCGGCCTCGGCTTCGGCGCTCTTCTTCGACGTTCCTTCGCCGACGACCGCGAGCTCGCCGACGTACACGGTCGCGTAGAAGGTCACGTCGTGACTGGGACCAGAACTGCGCACCTCGTAGCGGGGCGTGCCGAGTCCGCGGGCCTCGGCCCACTGACGAAGTTGCGTCTTGGGATCGACGTCACTGGGTTCTTTCGACGCGGCAACCACCGCCTCCGCCAAGCAGTCCTGGACGAAGGTCTTCGCGACGTCGTAACCACGGTCGAAGTAGATCGCCGCCACCACCGCCTCAAAGGTGTCGGCCAGGAGCGAGGGTCGCTCGGTGCCGCGTTCTTTCAACACGCCTCGTCCGACGCGCAGCGCCTCGCCGAGACCGAGCGCGCGCGCGACCTCCGCGAGGGAGGCCTCGTTGACCACGCGCGATCGCACGAGGGAGCCCGTTCCCTCGTCGAGGTCGGTAAAGCGGGTCACGATGAGGTCCGCCACGGCGAGGTCCACGACGGCGTCGCCGAGGAACTCGAGTCGTTCGTTGGACTCGACGTCATGCTCAGCGGCGAAGCTCGAGTGCGTGAGGGCCGTCACCAGCACGGGACTCGTGGGCACGAGTCCCACACGCTCAGCGACGGTGTCGAGAGGCGAGACCATGGGGTCCGCGTGGCGCGTTAGGCGACCTGGAGCTTGACGGCGACGTAGTTCACGGCGTCGCGCACCGAGGTGAGGCCCTCTAAGTCCTCGTCGTCGATGTGGAAGCCGTCCTCGTACGCGGCGAGGCTCTCTTCTAACGCCTCAACCAGTTCAATCAAGGCCAACGAGTCGGCCCCCAAGTCCTCGAAGGAGACGTCTTCCACGATGTCCTCGGGGCTTTTTTCTAAGATTTCGGCGAGTTGGTCACGTACGAGCACCAAGATGGCGGCTCGATCCAGTGGTGCGGTGTCAGCGCTCATGCGCCTCCTTTGAAACGTGTGGACCAAGCCTAGTGAGCGGGCCGCCTGGAGTGCCTAGTTAGGCGGCTTGATCAGGACGGATAGTGGACCGAATCTTGGCGACCACGTCGTCGGCGCGCATCTCGTCAGCGACTCGCAGGGCGTTCATGATCGCCGTGGCGTTCGAGGAGCCGTGACTGATGACGCAGATCCCGTCCACCCCGAGGAGCAACGCACCACCCTGGCTCTCGGGACGCAGGCGCGTGGCGACGGGCAAGAGGTGCTCTAAGAGCACGTCGCCGGCCGCGCGCGTGGCGTCATTCGTGTCGATCGCCGAGAGCATCGTGGAAAAGACGAACTTGAGCGCGCCCTCGAGGGTCTTGAGCGCGACGTTGCCGGTGAAGCCGTCGGTGACCACGACGTCGACCGGTGAGGGAATGAGGTCCCGGCCCTCGACGTTGCCGAGAAAGTTCAACGTCGTCATCTCGCGCAGGAGTTGGTGGGTCTCTTTGACGAGGGGTGTGCCCTTCGTGGGCTCCTCGCCGATCGAGAGCAGCCCGACGCTCGGACGTTCGACGTGGTAGTGCGCCTCGACGAACGTCGAGGCCATTTGGGCGAACTGGACGAGCATCTCGGGCGTGCACTCGGCGTTGGCGCCGGCGTCCACCAACACCATCGGCGTGCGGCCGGGGTTGGGGATCGGCGTCGCGATACAGGGCCGCACCACGCCGGGCAGGCGCCCCATGCGCAACAGCGCCGAGGCCATGGCCGCGCCGGTGTTGCCGGCCGAGACCATCGCCGAGGCCTGGCCGTCCCGCACGAGTTCGGCGGCGCGAACGAGGGAGGAGTCCTTCTTCTTGCGCACGCTGGCGGCGGGGTCGTCGTCCATGGCGATGACCTCGCTGCAGGCAACGACCTCCAAGCCCAAAGGGTCACCCAGGAGCTCCGGTACCCCGACGAGGATGACCTCGAGGCCGTGCTCGTCGACGGCGCGACGGGCTCCGGCGATCACTTCCTTGGGTGCGAAGTCACCACCCATCGCGTCAAGAGCGATGGGGAGGGTCAACTCAGTTGACCTCGACCGCGACGCGACCCTTGTACCAGCCACAGTTCGGGCACACCACGTGGGGCAACTTCGAGGTCGCGCACTGCGGGCAGACGCTGCGCGCCGGGCGCTCTAAGCGCCAGTTCGCCGCGCGACGGCTGCGGGTCTTGGCTTTGCTGGTCTTGCGCTTGGGAACGGCCATCGATCTTCTCTTTCAGCGGGCGAACCCGTCACACGTCACTGGACCCCGAGGACTCGGGGTCCGCAAATTGGAGTCCGTCCAGTGTAGCCCAGCGCGGGTCGAGTGGCGCCTGGCACTCACAGGCCACGTCGTTGAGGTCGCCGCCGCAGTAGGGACAGAGCCCCTTGCAGTCACTTCGACACAGCGGCGCCAGGGGCAGGTCCAAGAGGATGGCGTCGTGGGCCAAGGGGGCCAGGTCGATGAAGCCGTGTTCGATGAGGTAGGACTCTTCGTCGCCTTGCGCGCGTTCGTCGACGAAACGTTCGTTGACCATCACGTCACTTCGTCCGAGCACCGGCGCCGAACAGCGCCGACAGACCCCGTGCCAGGGGGCCTCGACGCGGCCCCGGGCACGCATGCCCCCACTGAAGCTCTCGATGCGTATCTTGACGTGCACCAGTGACTCGGGAAAGACGTCGGTCTCGACCGGTCCGCGCGGGGCGAACTCGTGGGGTTCGTCAAAGGGCGCTTCGAAGTCGACCTCGAGCGAGGACGGCACGTCACGCAACAGCCGAGCGACGGGGACGAGGTACGGCGAGGACACGGCGCTTAGAGGGAGTCCTGATCGAAGAAGGACCCCTCGAATCGTTCGGGCTCGGCGTACTCGCGTGAATTCGCCACGGGCGAGAGGAACTCCTCACTCCCGGGCGCTTCGGCGAGCATCGAACTCGGCAGTCCCTGGGCGGAGAGTCGTTCGCGGCCCGAGTGCGCGGTCTTTAACAGGCGCTCTAAGACGATTTCGAAGCCCCCTAACTTTCCGTCGATGAAGTCCTCGGACTCGTTGATCATCTGACGCGCCTGGGCGTGGGCGTCGGCGACGATCTGTTCCGCGCGCAGCCGCGACTGGCGCACGATCTCGGTCTTATCGACCATGCGCGCGGCCTCGGCGCGCACCTGGTCCATGAGTTGTTGGGCCTTTTGCATCTCGGCCGCCATGAGTTCTTCGCGGTCGCGCAGCGCCCAACGGGCCTCGCGGATCTCGTCGGGCAGGCTGTGGAGGGCCTGCTCTAAGAGGCCCATCACCTCGTCACGCGAGATCAACGCGGAGTTCGACAGCGGCATCTGCTTGGCGTTGGCGACGATCTCGATGAGGTCGCGCAGGTCCGCCTCGATGTCGCGTCGCACGTGGCGGGCGCTCTCCTCGAAGGCGGTCTCGGCGTCGTAGCCGTCAAAGGACGTCACGAGGTCCCCTCGGGGAACTTGTCGTAGAGCCGTTTGGCGACCGGGCCCGGCACGAAGGACGTCACGTCCCCGCCGTAGCGCGCGACTTCGCGCAGGAGTCGACTGGCGATGAAGGAGTAGTGCGAACTCGAGGGCAAAAATAGCGTCTCCACGCCCGAGAGCGTCCGATTCATCTGGGCCATCTGCATCTCGCTCTCGAAGTCCGACACGGCGCGCAGTCCCTTGACGATGGCGGTGGCGTTGACGTCGCGGGCCACGTTGACGAGCAGCGTGGAGATCGACACGATGCGCACGTTGGGCAGGTGCACCAGGGATTCGGCGATCATGTCGCGGCGCTCGTCCAGATCGAAGAGGGCCTCGGACTTTTGGGGGTTGCGAATGGCCGCCACCACGATCTCGTCGAAGATCTGGGCGGCGCGCTCGACGATCTCGAGGTGCCCGTTGTGAAACGGGTCAAAGGAGCCGGGAATCAGACCAACCGTCACGCCACGTCCCCTCTGTCGGGTTCCAACATCGTTACGAGCGTAGTGCCGTACCGCTTGGTTTTGGTCACCGACCAGCCATCGGGCGCGTCCATATGACGGTCGTTTTCAACGATGACGCGCTCGGCGTCGACGTCGACGAGCACGCTCGCCAAGTCGAGTGGGCCGTAAGGCGGATCGGCCAGCACGAGGTCGAGGTCGTGCGGCGGCGACCACAGCGGCAAGGTGGCGCGCACGAAGAACGCGTCGCCACTAAGACCCAATGGCTCCAGGTTCGCCTTGGCCGCGGCCAGACACGCGGGGTCGGCGTCGACGAAGTAGACCTTCTTCGCCCCGCGCGAGAGCGCCTCGATGCCCATGGCGCCCGATCCGCTGTAGAGATCGGCGACCACCAGATCGCGCAGTCCCCCGCGGCTTTCGAGCATGGAGAAGATCGCCTCGCGGGCGTAGTCGGTGGTCGGGCGCACGCTGGAGGGCAGTTTCGCCTTGAGCCGCCGCCCGCGGGCCACACCACCAATAACTCGCACCACCTAAGGGTATGCCCTGGAACTAACTCTTAAAGAGATAGGTGGCCTCGTCGTCGTCGACGAAGAGGCGTAGTTCGTCGATCATCGCCGCCAAGGCGGCGCCGTCCTCTTCGACCATGGTTACCGCCAGGCGCTGGGCGCCCACCAGGAGGTCCTCGTCTTGACGCAACTTCGCCAATCGCAGGTCGCTACGGCCCTTTTGGCGCGCGCCGAGCAGCGTCCCCTCCCCGCGCATCGCCAAGTCCACCTCGGCCAGTTCGAAGCCGTCGTTGGTGGCGACCAGCGCGTTGAGACGCGCCGCACCCTCGTCGCTCGGCGGCTCGCCCAAGAGGTAGCAGTAGCTCTGGAGGTCCGAGCGACCGACTCGACCACGAAGTTGGTGCAGTTGGGCCAGGCCGAAACGCCACGCGTCTTCGATGACGATCACGGTGGCTTCGGGCACGTCGACGCCGACCTCGATGACCACCGTCGCCACCAAGACGTCGAGTTCGCCGGCCCGAAACTGGTTCATCACGTCTTCTTTCTCGCTGCTCTTCATCTGTCCGTGCACGAGACCCACCGCGAGACCGCGCAGCTCGTTCGTCGCCAGGCGCGTGCGCTCTTCGACGGCGCTGGTCGCCTCGACGCGTTCGGAGCCTTCGACGAGTGGACAGATGACGTAGGCCCGCCGACCCGCGGCGACCTCGCTGCGCACCCGAGCCCAGCACGCCTCAACATCGAGGGGGCCCTGCGCCCAGGTCGTGTCGATCACTCGGCGTCCCGCGGGAAGTTCATCGAGCACCGAGACGTCGAGGTCCCCAAAGATCACCATCGCCGCGGTGCGGGGAATGGGCGTCGCGGTCATCACCAACAGGTCCGGGTCCGCGCCCTCGAGAGAGCGCGCTCGACCTTCGTCGCGCAACACCGCGCGCTGTTCCACGCCGAAACGGTGCTGTTCGTCGATGACGATGAGTCCCAGCGCGCGAAAGCGCACGTCCTCGCTCAACAGCGCGTGCGTGCCCACCACGATGTCGACCGATCCGCGTAGCAGGCCGTCTAACACCGCCTGACGGTCCTTCGCGCGCACCCGTCCGGTCAGGAGTTGCACCGAGAGTGGGCGCTCGCCCCCGAGGACCGAGTCGTCGGCGACGCTGAGTCGCGCCAGGTCGTCGCGTAAGGACGCGAGGTGTTGTTCGGCGAGGACTTCCGTCGGTGCCATCAAGACGCTCTGTCGTGCGCCGTCGCGCGCGGCGAGCATCGCCGCGAGCGCGACGACGGTCTTGCCGGAGCCGACGTCCCCCTGGAGGAGTCGGTGCATCGGCAAGGGACCGGCCATGTCGGACGCCACCTCACCGAGGACTCGGCGCTGGGCGCCGGTGAGGTTAAAGCGGTGTCCGGCGATGAATCGACGAACGAGTGACGACTCTGGGGCCAGCAGTTCACCCGCGGCGACGTCGAGGTCCGCCGGATCGAAGGGGTGTCGGATGCCCGCGGCGGACGCCTCGAGACGCGCCCGGCGCAACGCGAGGACGAGTTGGAGGCGGAAGAACTCGTCGAAGGCCAGTCGACGACGCGCCGGGGCTACTTCACTGAGCTCTTCGGGCAGGTGGATGCCCCAGAAGGCGGCCGTACGCTCAACGAGTTCGAGCGGTGCGCGCGCGACGTCGTCGAGGGGGTCGAAGAACGCCCCGGCGCGACGCAACGACTCTTCGACGAACCCGCCCATTTCCCAACTGGTCAGTCCCGCCTTGCCGGAAGCGGGATAGATCGCCACGACGCGACCGACCCGCGAGGGGTCGCGCTCGTCGCCCGTGGCCCCGACGATGACGTCGACGACGGGATTGGTCATCTGACGCTGGCCACGGTAGTCGCCGACCTTGCCGAAGAACAACGCCTGGACCCCTTTAGTGAGTTGACGTTCGCGCCAGGCTTGGTTGAAAAAGACCACTTTGATGGACTCGGTGCCGTCGCGCACCGTCGCTTCGACCATCACCTTGCCCTGACGAGTGCGACGGCTGGTGATGACGTCGATCTCGCCGAAGACCGCCGCCTCGTCGCCGACGGTGAGATCGCTGAGGTCGACCTGCTTGGTCCGGTCGATGTAGCGACGCGGATAGAGGGTCAAGAGATCGAAGACGCTCTCGATCCCGAGGGATTTGAGTCCTTCGACGCGTTTTTCCCCCACGTGGCGCAACTCCGCGACGGACACCTCGCCGAGTTGGCGCAGCCGCCGCAACGGCGCGTCACTCACTCGAGGCCGAAGTAGTAGGGGTAGAGGGGCTGGCCGCCGTAGTGGACTTCGACGCTGATCTGGGGGTACTCCTCGGCGAGGAACTCGGTGACCCGACGGGTGTTGGCGGGCGAGGAGCCGTCGCCCTCGATGATGGTGAGCAGCTCGTGCTCGGGGCGCACCAGGCGCTCGAGCAACTGGTTACTCGCCGCCGCGATGGACCCCGCGATGGAGAGCACGCCCGCCGCCCCGAGACCGATCCAGTCGCCCTCTTTCACCTCGCCCGCGTCGGTCGTCGTATCACGCACCGCCTGGGTGATCTCGCCCGCGACGACGTTGCACGCCGAGGCCTTCATCGCCGCCGCGTTGGCCTCGAGGGTCGCGTCCGGGTCGTAGGCCAAGAGCGCGGCGAAGCCCTCCACGATGGACGTCGTCGACACCACGGCGACCGACTGGCTAACGAGTTCCACCACTTGCTCCGCGACGGGTTGGATGTTCTTGTTGTTCGGCAGTATCACGACCTGGCTCGAACCAGTGAGTTCGACGGCCTCGACGAGTTCTTTCGTCGAGGGATTCATGGACTGGCCCCCGAGGACGAGCTGACGAACGCCCAGCGAGTGGAAGATACGGCCAATCCCCTCACCAACGACGACGGCCACCACGGCGGTGGTCGGAGGCGGGTCTTCGACGTCATCGCCCAGCAGCGTCGCCTCACGCACCCAGCGCTCCTCAACGACCTGCTCGGTGAGGTCGGTGATGCGAATCTCGCGCGGACGTCCCGCGTCGAAGGACGCCTCGATCGCCGCCCCGATCTCGTTGGTGTGAATGTGGCAGTTGTAGATGCCCTCATCCCCCACGATCACTATCGAGTCGCCCAGGCCCGCCCAGACCTCTCGAAAGGCGTGCATCTTCGCGTCGTCGGCGTCGAGCAGGTACATCACCTCGTAGCGCAACTCCGCCGCCGCCGAGACGCCGTTGGGCTCTTCGTGGACGTGCACCTCAATGCCCTCAGCGTTCGGCGCGACCGGCAACGCGTCGTCCCCGACCACGAAACAGAGTGCGTCGAAGAACAACACCAGCCCCGTGCCCCCCGAGTCAACGACGCCGGCGCGCTTGAGGACCGCCAGCTGATCGGGCGTCTTCGCCAAGGCGACCTTCGACGCGTCGCGCGCCGCGCGCACGAGCTCGAGCAGCGTCGTTTGGTGGTCGCGTGCGCCCTCGGCCCCGCCACGCGCCACCGAGAGGATCGTCCCTTCGACGGGGCGCAAGACGGCCTGACGGGCCAGATCATCGGCGTGCACGAGCCCGACCGCGAGTTCCGCGGCGCTCACCTCGCCGTCACTCGGGAACCCCGCGACGAGGCCGCGCAGGAGTTGGGAGAGGATGACCCCGGAGTTGCCCCGAGCCCCCATCAAGGACCCTCGGGCAATGGTCTTGGCGACCTCGCCCATGGGAGCGGTGTCGTCCAACGCCTCAAGCGCCGTGGCGACCGATTCGATCGTGAGGGCCATATTGGTCCCGGTGTCCCCGTCGGGCACCGGGTAGACGTTCAGGCGGTTGATGACCTCACGGTGGCTCCGCAGCAGGTCGCCGTAGGTGGCGATCACCCGACGCAGGTCTTGAGCCGACAGCGTCGTGGGAGTGCTCATGGCTAGCGATGCTACAATGATGAGTCTGTTTCACCCCGTCCCAGCCCGGTCCTTACGGGCGCAAGGAGAATGTTCACCATGGCCTCAGTCTGCGAACTTTGCGGTAAGAAGCCGTCTTTCGGCATGAACGTCTCGCACTCGCACCGTCGTACCAAGCGTCGCTGGAACCCGAACATCCAGCGCGTGCGCGCGTTGGTCAACGGCACCCCGAAGCGACTCAACGTCTGCACCGGCTGCCTTCGCTCGGGCAAGGTCACCAAGCCCGCTCGTTCGAACTTCTCGGCCTAACTCCTAGAGGTTGTGCTCGAAGCCTCGTCGCTCGAAGGGCTCGCCCTCCAGCGTGCGAACGGCCGGATCCTCGACCACGCGGCCAATCGTGATGGGCGCTTCGAGGCCGCGATCGAGGTAGAGCAACCGCAGTCGGCCGGGGTCGTTGGTCGCGATGACTAACTCGTAGTCCTCGCCCCCACTGATCGCCTCATCCAGCGTCGCTCCATTCGCTACCGGGAGCCCCGTCAACGCGAAGCCCACGTCCGACGCGTCGGCCATCCGGTGCAGGTCAAGTCCGATCCCGTCACTCAGGTCCATCATCGCGTGCACGTGCGCGCCGCGAGCGGCGGTGCCCTCGCGCAGCCTCGGCCAGGGTCGACGGTGGGCGACGACGAGTTCGTCGGAGAGTTCGGCGCCCGCTCGACGTCGACGCAGCCCCGCCGCCGCACGACCAAGGGGCGCGGTGACCAGAAGTTCGTCGCCCGGCTGCGCGCCACTGCGCAGCACGGCCCCGCGGCCGGGGCACTCGCCGAAGACCGTCACCGCCACCGTCACGTCGGCGCCCCTTGAGAGGTCGCCCCCGACGACCGGCGTACTCGCCAGGGCCGCGGCGTCGGCGACCCCGCGGTGCAGCGCCTCTAAATCCGTGCCCGGTGGGGCGCTCACGGCGACCACGAGGCCTCTCGGACGCGCGCCCATGGCGGCCAAATCCGAGAGGGCGGCCATCACGGCCTTGTAGCCGAGGTCCTCCAAGGGAAAGAGCACGGCGTCGAGGTGCACCCCGAGCACCGCGACGTCGGTGCTGATGATCGCTTGGCCCACGAAGGGCGCCAGCACCGCCGCGTCGTCGCCAACGTAGGTTTCTCCAGCCGGGGTGCGCTCTGGGGCGACGATTTTGGCTATACGCTCCAGTACGTCATCTTCTCGCTGGCTTCGTTCTCTGGTTGGGTCGGTCGGTGCGCTCATGACAGTGGTTCAAGTATTGCGTCGTACGAGGCGACGTAGTGACTACAAAACGAGGACGACGTGACGTACCCAACCGCCAATAAGCAGTTGATCGAATGGGTCGAGGAAGTGGCCCTGCTCACAACCCCCGATCGTATCCACTGGTGTGACGGATCGGCCGAGGAGTACGACGAGCTCTGTCAACTGCTCGTCGACAACGGCACCTTCACGAAACTCTCCGAGGCGAAGCGACCCAACAGCTACTACGCCGCCTCCGATCCGGGTGACGTGGCGCGCGTCGAGGACCGCACCTTCATCTGCTCCGCCAAAGAGATCGACGCGGGACCGACGAACAATTGGCGCGACCCCGCCGAGATGCGCGAGACGCTCACTACGCTCTTCACCGGCGCGATGAAGGGCCGCACGATGTACGTGGTGCCCTTTTCCATGGGACCGCTCGGTTCGCGGATCTCGCACATCGGCGTGGAGATCACCGACTCGCCCTACGTGGCGGTCTCGATGCGCATCATGACGCGCATGGGTCAAGGCGCGCTCGAGGTGCTGGGCGAGACGGGCGAGTTCGTGCCGTGCCTGCACTCGGTCGGTATGCCCTTGGCCGAAGGACAGGCCGACGTCCCGTGGCCCTGTGACGAGGAGAACAAGTACATCGTCCAGTTCCCCGAGACGAGCGAAATCATCTCCTTCGGCTCGGGATACGGCGGCAACGCGTTGCTCGGCAAGAAGTGCTTCGCCCTGCGCATCGCCTCGGTGCTGGCGCGCGACGCCGGCTGGCTGGCTGAGCACATGTTGATCTTGAAGCTCACCAACCCCGCCGGTGAGTCGCGCTACGTCACCGGGGCCTTTCCGAGCGCCTGCGGCAAGACGAACCTGGCGATGTTGGTGCCGACGTTGCCGGGCTGGAAAGTCGAGACGGTCGGCGACGACATCTGCTGGATGAAGCCCGGTCCCGACGGCCGCCTCTACGCCATCAACCCCGAAGCGGGCTTCTTCGGCGTCGCTCCGGGCACCAACATGGATACCAACCCCAACGCCATGTACTCCGTCGCGGCGAACACGATCTTCACTAACACCGCCCTCACCAGGGACGGCGACGTCTGGTGGGAAGGGATGGGCGACGCGCCCGAGGGACTCACCGACTGGAAGGGTCAGCCGTGGAGCAAGGAGCTCGGCACGCCCGCCGCGCACCCGAACTCTCGCTTCACCGCGCCGGCCGACCAAGACCCCGCCATCGCCCCCGAGTGGGAGGACCCCGCCGGCGTGCCCATCGACGCCATCCTCTTCGGTGGTCGCCGCGCGAGCGTCATCCCCTTGGTGTTCCAGTCGCGCGACTGGAACCACGGCGTCTTCTTGGGATCGATTATGGCCAGTGAGACGACCGCCGCCGCCGCGGGGGCGGTCGGGAACCTGCGCCGCGACCCCTTCGCGATGTTGCCCTTTTGTGGGTACAACATGGCCGACTACTTCGGTCACTGGCTGACCTTCTCGGAGCGCTTCGACGAGGCGAAGTTGCCCAAGATCTTCTACGTGAACTGGTTCCGTAAGAGTGACGACGGTCGCTGGCTATGGCCGGGCTTCGGCGAGAACTCGCGGGTCCTCGAGTGGGTCTTCGAGCGCACCGCCGGAAAGGGCGACGCGACCGAGACCGTCATTGGCTACGTGCCGACCGTCGACGCGATCAACGTCGAGGGGCTCAACGTCAGCCGCGCCGACATGGAAGAACTCCTCAGCGTGAACGACGACGAGTGGCGTGAGGAGATCCCGCGCATCAAAGAGCACTACGCCCAGTTCAACGAGCGACTGCCCGAGCAGTTGCGCGACTTCGTCACCGACCTCGAGGCGCGACTCGCGTAGCCGCGCAGACAACGTTGGCTCACTGGCGGTAGATCTCCCCTAGAGCGCCAGTGGTATCGATTGAGCGAAGTGGAATCGGTTCTCGGGGTCGTAGTCGCGCTTCACCTTGACCAGCCTCTCTAAGTTCGAGCCGTAGTACGCGCGACGCCAGTCGGTGAGCGTCGGGTCGATGTAGTTCTGATACGCCCCGGTGACGGCGTCAAAGACCTCCGCGCCGAGCCACGTCAACCACGCCGCCCCGCCGGCGAGCTCCGCTGCCGAGGTGTAGGCGGACCACGAGTACGTGGCTTGGATGCAGGCCAGCGCGTCACGGTGGACGAAGGCGGTGGCGTCACTGGCTATTCGATTGATGACCCCGCCGTAGGCGTCAAAGGCCAGCGCCCCACCGAGGGTGGGCGCGTCGGACTTCAGTCGTTCGACGGCGTCGACGATCGCGCTCGCCCGCGCGTGGTCCATCGGTCCATTCACGTAGGAGGACTTGGCCGAGTAGGCCGATCGACTGAGTCGTCCCGCGGGGTTCGCCGAGGGCAGGTGGCACGCGGCCACCGAAAGACCGGAACACCCGGCCTCTATCATCATCGCCCTGATGTAGGACTCCCCGCCGACGAATCGGTACGTCGGTGACGTGGCGATGGACGACTGCAGTGGCGTCAGCAGGCTGGCGAGGGCCGCCGGTGGTCCGCAGTACACGCCCGCGATCTGCGCCAGGTAGCCGTAGTCGCCCTGGGAGGCGAGTTCACAGTTCGACCACAACTCGTCGGGCGCCGTGACGATCCAGCGCTGCCACGCTTCGAGCATCGTGGTCGCCACCGCCCAGGGATACTGCAGCGTGAAGAGCGTGACCTCGGGCATGGGATGGACGTCGAAGGTGAACTCGGTCGCGACCCCGAAGTTCCCCCCGCCCCCGCCGCGACAGGCCCAGAGCAACTCGGTGAAGTCGTGCTGGTTCGCGCTCACGTGACGAGCGTCCGCGGTGACGAGACTGACGGCGCGCACGTTGTCCGAGGTCATCCCGTAGCGACGGGCGAACACGCCGATGCCGCCGCCCAGGGTGAGACCGGCGACGCCGACGCTCGGACACGAGCCGGCGGGCAGGAGTCGCTCGTTCGATCCAAGGACGTTATAGACGTCGATCAATCGAGCGCCCGCACCGACGACGGCGGTGTTGCTCTTCGTGTCAACGCTGATCGCTGAGAGACGACTGACGTCGATGACCAGGCCGGCGCAGTTCGAGTAGCCCCCGTAGCTGTGTCCCCCGGAACGCGCCACGACGTCGACGTCGTGGTCGGTGGCGAAGGCCACGCAGCGCGCCACGTCCTCCCCGGTGGCGCAGTAGGCGAGCGCCGCGGGGTGAAGGTCCACGAACTTCGCGTTATAGAGCAGTCGGTCCGCGCCGTAGGCGTGGTCCGCGGGTAGCACCAGCGTGCCCGAGAGTTGTGTCGCGAGCGACGCCCAATCCCGGGCGTTGACGACGCGGCTCGACGCGCCGGCGCGGGACCCGGCGAGCGAGCCAGAGGTCGCGACCGCCGAGGTCAGGACCGCGCCGAGTTGCGCGCCACGACGCAGCAACTCGCGTCGGTCCATGCGAGGTTCGTGGCCCACCGCGTCGGGAGTTAGGGTGCCGTCTCGGCGTCGGCGACGATGAGGCGCGGACCCGACGGCCAGTCGAAGTAGCGCCACGTCCAGTTGATGAGCACGCGCAGGCGGTTACGAAACCCGACCAGGTACCACAAGTGCAGCCCCAACCACGCCAGCCACCCGATCGTGCCCTTGATGACGCCCGCGTGCGGCAACTTCGCCACGGCCGCGCGCCGGCCGATCGTCGCCATGATTCCCTTGTCGTGGTAGCGGAACACCTCGGTCGCCTCGCCGCGGAGCACGCGCAGGATCTGCTCGGCGCAGTGTCGCCCCGACTGGATGGCGAGTGGGGCCAACTGCGGGTAGAACGTCGCCTTCGGATCGGCGATCGCCGCGGCGTCGCCAATGCTCCACACGTTCTCACTGCCGTCGACGCGAAGGTCCGCGCCGACGAGCGCCCGCCCGCTCGGTCCGATCTTCGTGGCCAGGTGACTCGCCAGGGTTCCCGCGACCGTCACGCCGGCCGCCCAGATCACCGCCGCGGCGTCGAGTCGTTCGCCGTCGGAAAAGCGGATGCCGTACTGCTCGACCTCGACGACCGAGCGACCGAGTTCCACGTCCACGCCCATCGAACGCAACTCCTTGATCGCGTAGGTGCTCGCGCTCTCGGGAAAGGCCGTCAAGAGGCGTGGCGCCACGTCGACCAAGCGGATGCGCACCTTCTCACGGTCGAGGCGCAGACCGTCGCGGCGAACGGCGATTTCGATGAGCTCCGAGAGTGCTCCGGCGGTTTCGACCCCCGTGGGTCCGCCGCCGACGACCACGAAGTTGAGCGAGACCGCCGAGGTCTCCGCGGCGACGTCGGCGTCTTCGAGGGAACGTAGGAGTCGATTACGCAGCCGCCGCGCGTTCGCCAGCGTGTAGAGCGGCATGGCGTAGGTCTTGGCGCCGGGAATGTCGAAGTAGGAGGCGACCGCCCCGGTGGCGACGACGACGTGGTCGTAGCCGATCTCGTTCCCGTCTTGGAGAACGACGACGTTGCGAGCCTGGTCGACCGCGCTGACGCGGGCGTGGCGCACTCGCACGTTCTTCGCGTGGCCGAAGATCGTCCGCAGCGGATAGGCGACGTCCGCCGGCTCGAGTCCCGCGGTCGCCACCTGGTACAGCAGCGGGAGGAACGCGTGGAAGTTATGACGGTCAATCAGCGTGACGCGAACGGGTCGGTTGGCGAGTTTGCGTACCGTCGAGACGCCCGCGAAGCCCCCGCCGACCACCACCACGTGCGGTAGCGTCGCGAGTTCACTCGCCGAATACTCCGATTTCGGGGTCATCGCCATCACCAATTACACCACACCCCACCTCGGCCGCCGACCTAGCGTCGAGCGCTGCGACGACCCGTGGGGTAGACCAAACTCGCGGTGATCATGAGCACCGCGAGCAATCGGTCCCCCACCGAAAAGCTCATGGCGATCGCCACGGGGAGCAGCGCGCCGACCACCCAGAGGAGTTGCTGGCGAACCGCGAAGCGTGCGAAGGTGCGACCCTGGGCGCCGGGCGCGACGTTGCGCTGGGTGATCGCGTCAAAACTCGGTTGCGCGATGGCCCCGCTCAGCCCGATCCAGCCCGCGAGCAGCACCTGCACCGCCAGCACCGGCCGCAACGACGCGAGCGCGGAGCCCGCGCCCGTGATGAAGAGCGCGATGGTCAACAGCGTCGACTCCTTTAGGTGGTTGCGCACCCGCGTCACGAAGGCCAGTCCTAGTAACGAACCGCCAGCGCTCAAGGTGAGGGCCACGGCGTACCACCCGAGCCCCGCCGACTCGCGGCGAAGACCGAAGGCCAAAAGAAACGTGGCGAACCCCGCGGCGAAGCGCATGATGGCCGCCGCCCCGAGCCCCCAGGCGACTTCGATGTCGCCCAGTGGGTTGAGGGCGTTGAGGTCCCGTTCGCTCTGGGTCAGTCCGTCGACTTGGTCGCGCACCACCTTGAGCGGACGCTGGAGCCGCGCGCTGGCGACCGTGGCGCCCACGTAGACGAACGCCGCGACGTAGAGCACGCTCGGTGCGCCGATCCCCTTGAGGATTCCCGCACCGATCGATCCCGCCACCAGTCCGATCAACGTACCGAGCAAGGTCAGCTGCGCGTTGAAGCCGGCGAAGCCCTTCTCCTCGTCGGCGAGCTCGTTGGGCCAACCCGCGTCCCCCACGTGCGCGGCGTGTTCGCGGAACTGGTCGGTGCGCGCCATCTCGGGCACCAGTGCCCCGCGGGTGACGACGTAGAGCTTGGAAGAGACGAGCAACAAGAACGCCAGGGGAAAGAGCCAGAGAGAGTTGAGGTGCTCCGCCATCAACCAACACAGCACCGCGCGAACCCCGGCCGAGATCGCCACGAGGATGCGACGGCCGTTGGCCGAGCGGTCGATCAGGGGACCGAGCACCGGCGAGACGACCGCGAAGGGCGCGATGGTCAAGAGCAGGTAGAGCAGGACCTTGCCCTTGGCCTCGGTGGGCGAGACCGAGAAGAACAGTGAACCCGCGAGTGAGACGGTCACCAGCGTGTCGCCCGCCATCATGATGACGTGGACCAGCGCCAGTCGACCGAAGGCCGTCTTTTGATCAAAGAGGTCCTGCGCGGAGGCCCGCGCCAACGTCACGATTCCCCGAGCCCGCACGAGATGAGCGTAGGTGACCCGCGTCAACCTAGAGCGCGCGTCAGTTCGAGTTGCAGCCCCAGAACTGGACGTAGGCGGGCAGACGGTGGTGCACGCAGTACCTGGCGCGCGACGCGTTCTCCCAGACACCCTTCGACTGGTCGTAGGCGAGCACCTCGGTCACGCCGATCTCCTCTTCACCTGTGCCGACGGTCGCCCAGAGATACGCGAAGCCACCCTCGCAGCCAAAGCTTGCGACGCTCACGACCTTGAGCGGTCCGTGGTAGGGCGCCGAGAGGGCGCTGGCGTCACACGGCAGCGAGAGAGGAAAGGCGCGCTGGCGACACGTCGCGTGCGCGGCGGCAGCCCCGAGGGCGATCACGAGGACGAGACCCGCGGCGACTTTCAACCATCTCATAGGAGCAGTTGAGCACACCGGCCGCCACTTCGTCAGTCCCTTAAGAGCTCCACGAAGAGCACGCCCGTGGCCGACTCCCAGACCTTCTCGTCCACCGGCTCGGCCGAGATGTCGTCGAGCGAGCGTCCGAAGACGAGAATCTGCAGCAGAACCGCCAGCGCGTCGGCCGCGATGTCGTCGCGCAGCCACTCTCGCCGCTGAGCGAACTCGATCAACGCTCGCAGGTCCGCGGTTAGACGCGCCTGGGTGAGACCGATCATCTCTTTCAGACGTGGTCGGGTCGAGGCAGCGGCGACGATGCGTATGCGCATCGCGCGACGCTGTCGTCGCTCGTCGCCAGAAGAGAGCGTCGTGACGACCGGCTGCATCGCGGTGATGTACTCATCGAGCGTGTCGACCTGATCGATGACGCCTTTGAACAAGGCGAGGTCTTCTTCGACGAAGCGCGAGAAGATCATGTCGTAGGCCGCGTCGATGACGCCTTCGCGAGAACCGAAGTGGTGGTACACCGATCCGTAGTTGACGCCGGTGGCTTCACATATTTCCGGTATACGAATAAGGAGCTCGTCCCCCGTCATCAGGCGCTCCGCAACGGCGTCGAGGACGGCTTGCATCACGGGAACGGATCGGCTCTGTTTCGTCACTCAAATATTTTAGGCTGGGCCATTCTCAACACACTCCCAATATTCGACAATCGGTACTCAAAGACGCGCGAACTCACCAGAAAAAAAGTTGAGTGATCCACACGTTTTGACGTGTGCGCAGCAACGCGATGACAACGCCATCACCACGCTCACCCAACGACGTGGTCGCTAGGCTGACTCTTCAGCACTATGTCAAAACCAGTACTCCAGATCATTGTCGGCAGCACACGACCCGGGCGCGCGGGCATCGCGATCGCGCGATGGTTCTTCGAACTCGCGAGTGCGAAGGGCGACTTCGACGTCGAGCTGGTCGATCTTCTCGAGGTAAATCTGCCGATGTACGACGAGCCCAATCACCCGATCCGGCGTGAGTACGTGCACGATCACACCAAGGCCTGGTCCGAGACGATCGATCGCGCCGACGCCTACGTCTTCGTCATCCCCGAGTACAACCACGGGATGAACGCGGCGACCAAGAACGCGATCGACTACCTGCACTTCGAGTGGCAGTACAAGCCCTACGGCATCGTCTGTTACGGGGGTGCGTCCATGGGCCTGCGCGCCGCACAGATCCTCAAGCCAACCCTCGCGGCCCTCAAGGTGACGCTCTGCGGCGACGTCTCGATTCCCCTCGCCACGACGCCGGTGAAAGACGGCGTCTTCGCGGGCAACGAGATTCTCGTTGACTCCGCCACGAAGCTCCTCGCGGAGCTCGCGGTCTTCGCCCCGTTGTTACAGCCCCTGCGCCACTAGTCGTCGACTACGGTGCGTCCTCGACGCCGAGCAGTTCGCGGATGCGCGGTCGCCAGTCGAGGTTCTCGGTGCTCGCGCCGCTTTCGTGCAGCGCGCGACGCTCGGCCCGCAGCGTTGCGGCGACCTCACCGAGATTCTCCGGTAGCCGCTCGGCCGCCATGGTGCGAATCGCCTGGGCGAGCGCCGGCGCCGCGCCTTCGGTGGTGACCGCGACGGTCACCTCGCCTTGACGGTGCAACGCCATGAAGTAGAAGCTCGATCGTTCGGGGTCGTCCACGACGTTGAGCCAGATCCGTCGTTCGCGAGCTTCGCGGACGATCTCGTCATTGACCGTCGGGTCACCCGTCGCCGCGACCACGAGCCAGAAACCCTCTAAGTCACCCGATTGATATCGACGGTGTTCGACGCGCGCCACGCCTTCAGGAAGCGACGCGAGGATGGCGTCGCTGATGACGCTGACCACGGCGCCGGCGTCGAGAAGCTGTCGGGCCTTGTAGCTGCCGACCTTGCCCGCGCCGATCACCAGCACCGGTGCGTCGTCGAACTTAAAGGCGAGCGGCAACATCAAAGGACGGCGACGTCGAGGATCCCCATCGATCGAAGGTCCAATGACGCCACTCCGCCCACGACGATGATGGCCGGTGGGCGCACGTCGAGGTGACCGAGCTCGGCCAACGTGGAGCGAGTCGTGCGCTGTTGATTGGTCCACGCCTGTTCCACGACCGCGACCGGCGTGGCGGGTTCGAGCCCACCCTCGAGCAGCTGACGGGCGATATCACCGCGATGCTCGACGCCCATCAATATAACGAGCGTCAGTTCGGCATTCGCCAACACTCGAAAGTTCGTCCGCTCACCGCGCGCGCCGCGCGCGCTCACGATGGTGACGCCGCGACTCACCCCGCGGTGGGTCACGGGAATACCCGCGGCCAGCGGTCCCGCGAGCGCCGAGGAGAGGCCGGGCACCACGTCGCACGCGATGCCCGCGTCGTGCAGGGCAGCGAGTTCTTCGCCACCACGTCCAAAGACGAAAGGGTCGCCACCCTTGAGACGAACGACGACGTCGTGGCGCGCGCCGAGGTCGACGAGCAACTCATTGATCGATGATTGACTCGCGGAGTCGCCGGGGCGCTTGCCCACGTCGATCACCTCCGCGCGGGGATTGACGTAGCCCATTACCGATTCGTCGACGAGGCGGTCGCGCACGACGACGTCGGCGTCGCCGAGCAGTCTCGCCGCGCGAACCGTCAACAAGTCCGCGGCGCCCGGTCCCGCACCCACGAGGTAGACGGTCACGTGATGCCCACTCGCGCGAGGAAGTCGCCGAAGGGCTCGTCGAGTTCGGCCTCTTCAGCCCAGCGATCGAAGAGCGGGCCGAGCACGTCGGGCACGTCCTCCAAACTCACCTTCTCTCGAAAGAGCGTGGCGAGTCGGTCGCCCCGGACGCCGCCCCCGACGTAGACGTCGTAGGTGGACTTGGTGCGACCCACGACCCCGATCTCGGCCACGGCCGGTCGTGCGCAGCCATTCGGGCACCCCGTCATCCGCAACTGCAGGGGACGACGACCCAGTTGCCGAGCCGCCAGTGCACCTTCGATGGAGCTCACCAACTCCGGCAGGCGCCGTTCAGATTCGGCCAAGGCCTGCGAGCACGTCGGCAGCGCCGGGCAGGCCAGCGCACGTCGTTCGACGTTGCCGAGTTCGCCGTCGAGTCGCACGTGGTGCGCTCGCAGCAGCGCTTCTATCGGGTCACGATCCGCCTCGCGGACGCCGCTGATGATGATGTCTTGCTGAGGCGTGATGAAGAAAGTCACGGGGTACGTCTCGGCGATGGTTCGCAACGCGCTGCGTAACGTCGCGCCGCCGTCGAGGTCGCGGACCCGCCCGGCCCCCACGCGCACGCCGAGTTGATAGGTGCCGTCGGGTAGTTCGCGCCACCCCAAGTGGTCGTCGGCGTCAAAGGTGCGCGGCAGCGCTCGGGGAAGACGCAGTGCGCGCCCGAGTCGCTGTTCGACCTCGCCGCGAAAGGCGGCCAGACCGAGGTCGGCGACCACGTACTTCATGCGGGCACGTTTGCGATCGGTGCGGTCGCCCAAGTCGCGATACGTGGCGATGATCGCGGCGATCACCTCTTCGACTTCGTCATTGGTCACGAAGGTCAAGGGTTCGCCGAGGCGCGCGAAGGTGTCGGCGTTCGCGTAGGAGCGACCGAGGCCGCCACCCACCAAGAGCGTGAAACCGGCACCCAGTTCGGGGTCGTCACTCGGGATGAGCCCGACGTCCTGCGCGAAGACGTCGACGCAGTTCTCGTGCGGGTGCGACACCGCGATCTTGAACTTTCGTGGTAGGTACGTCTCGCCGTAGAAGGGGCGCTCCTCGAACTCTTCGCGCGAGGCGGCCTTCTCGCCGTTGACGAAGATCTCCCAGTGCGCCTCGGACGTCGAGCGGAAGGTCTCACGCAACTGTCGAGCGATGCCCTCTAAGTGACCGTGGCCGTTCTCGAGGTGCAGGTTCGGGCACGTCACGACGTTGCGCACCACGTCACCGCAGGCGCCGAAGGACGAGAGGAACTGTCGATCGAGTGATCGCGCCAACTCCCGCAAGTCACCCTTCAACACGCCGTGGAACTGCACGGCTTGGCGGGTCGTGAGTCGCAAGGAGCCGTCGGCCTCAGAGGTCGCGATCGCGTCGAGCCCCAACCACTGCTCCGCGGAGAGTCGACCACCGGGGATCACGACGCGGATCATGAAGATGTAATCCAGCGTCTCTTTCGCCAACGCGCGCTCGCGACGCACGTCGCGGTTGTCTTGGGCGTAGATACCGTGAAACTTGAGGAGTTGCTCGCTCTCGTTCGACACGTTCGCCGCGGCCCCGGACAGGTCGTTGTCGAGGTCTCCGCGCAAGTAGTTACTCGCGCGCTTGATTTCCTCGACCTCGGACTCCGTCTTCGTTTCTGTTGTCACGCCCATGTACCAGCTCGGATTTGCTTGATTGACGATAATGTTTATCAAACTAGTCAGGTATTAGCAAGGCTCGATTGTCGAAACCTCATTGCTGCGGGGTCGTACCTGGTAAAGGGGCTAATTCACCACGGCGCGCGGAGTTGCGCCTCGATCGCGGTGGCGATGGTCGCGTAGCCGGCGGCGTTCGGGTGCATGTTCGGACCGTACGGTGCCGCTTGGCACATCCAGGTCAGTTCACAGGTGTAGGTCACGTCAGTGGCCACATCGTGCGATCCGTCGCTGCGCTGATGGACGACCCCACCGTCTTCGAAGACGCCGGCCACTTCCGCCATCGGAATTCCCGCCGCACCGTAGACACTCTTTAGCGCCCCGTTCAAGCGGTCGATCACGCCCACGCTCGCCAGAGCCAGGGCTTGGCCCGCGGGTCCCGAAAGCGCGTCGGCGAGAAATGGGTCGAAGTGGCCGACCCCGACGAAGCTCACCCCGGGACCGGCGGCGTTCTTGAGGTACGTCAGGATCATCGGGAGGTCTGATCGCACCGCGTCGATCGCACTATCGACGCAGGCCTCGTGCACGACCTGGCCCTCAAGGCAGCGTCGGACGTTATTGAATCCGAGATCCACCGTGACGAGACCTTGATCGTCCCGGTGGGCCTGGAGAAAGGCGATCGCCTCCGCCAACTGGGTGTCGCCGCTCGCGTAGCAGCGATCGCCACCGTAGAGCATCGACGTCGTCGTCTCTCCTGGACAACCCAGTTGGGTCAGTTGGACCGCAACACCGCGCGATGCTTCGAAGGAGACCACGTCATTGGCGTACCCCTGAGTCGTGGGCGCGCCCTTGGGATTATCCAGGGTGGGCTGAAAGCCGACCGACGCGGAGCCCCCGAGGGCGAGGTAGAAGGGTGTGGCGGTCGCGGCACCAGCCGGGCCGATGCTGAGCGTCCCCACCAGGGATAACGTCGAAAGTCCCGCCACGAGCAGGCCCGCGGTGACCAGTCTGGACACGTTCGTCCTTCGTCGCCCCAGTAGTCGCACGTCTCTCTTTCCCTCGTTCATCGCTCCGTCGAGCCCCGGTGGCCGGTCGCTCCGCGACCAGCCACCGGCGTCGTCTCTTCGAGAGCGCGATAATGATGTGTTCGCGTCGCGGTCCCGCCCTCACGCGCGCCAACACGGCCATTCAGGCTACCTCGGTACATTGTCGAGAAGCGTGCACCCCTCGGCCATTCTTAATCAAGATTTAGCCGACCAGAGGGCAACAACGACGCGCACTTCTGACCCACTCGATACCGAAGTGACGTGAGCGAACGTCGACGTCGATCGAGACCTAGGGGGCCGCGCTCCCGTGAAAGGCCACTACCCGGTTGTTGGTCGGCACGAGCAAGAGGTCGTCGCCCACGCTCGGGGTCGGAAAGTGATTCGCCGGCACCCCAACGTTCGCCTCTTGTCGAACGTTGCCGTTCGAGGCGTTGAGGCCGTATAACTCGCCGTTTTGACCTATCGTCCAGACGAGACCCGCGGCCACAATCGGCGGACCCCCTCCCACATCGGCGCGCCAGAGGACGCTCAACGATCCGGTGCCGACGCGTACGGCGATGGGTCCGCTGAGACACGGGAGGTAGATGGTCGACCCCACGACGGCGTCGCCACCGTCGGTTTCGGCACCGCAGCCCCCGGTGATCGTTGCCACCTGGCGCCCAATGCCGCCCAGATGTGCGCCGTCGAGCAGATAGACGAATGGTGACTTGCCCGCGAGCACGACCTGTCCGTCCGACAGGAGGGCGGGCGCGGTCGACTGATCGAGGTCTGAGGCGTTGTCCTGCGGCCACGAGGACGGTGCGAAGTACTGACGAAGTCGAAGTGACGCGGAGAGCTCGAGTGCCGAGTCGCTGTCGTCGTAAGGCTGGCTCGCCGAGTTGACCGAGCCGTTGCCGGCGGCCACCCAGATGTTGCCGGACTTATCGACTTCGGGTGCCGCGCCCCCCATCCAGATCGCCCCTTGGGATTCACCGGCGGCTGCGTCGACTGTGAAGAAGGTGGGCGTCGAGCCGGTTTCTTTTACCGAACCCACGCGACCGCGGTAGCTCGCACAGTCACCGTCATTTCCGCCCATGGCGAAAATCACGCGGCCGTCATCCAGGTTGAGACCAGTTCGCTGCAGCAGTGCGTCCGGTGCGGCACCGGGAGGATCGACGCGCTCACGAAGCTCGACGGCGCCGGACTGAGTACTGAGTCCCACCAGCGTGTGGTGTGGGCCCCCGCCCACGAGTTCGTCGGCCACCACGAAGATCTCGTTCCTCGTCGGATCGATCACCGGCGTGCCGGTGATGCCGACGGTCGGTCCGATGTCACCGCAGGGAAGCTTGGACGAGGGAACCGCGCTGGCGACGTGGCGGGCCCAAATGACGCGTCCGTTCGTCGCCGAGAGCGCGTAGACGAGGTCGTCTTCCGTCGCGACGAACACTCGACCGTCGTAGACGAGAGGTTCACCGTAGAGTTCGCCGGCGAGCGACGGAGACGTCCACGCGCGATGCGCGGTGTCGACCGCGCGCAGCGCTGTCGACAGCCCGCTGCCCGCGGCGACCCCGTGGTAGACCGTCCAGTTCGTCGCCGCGTTGGGGGAGCTCGCCGAAGACGGAGCGGACGAAAGAGGTATCGCGAGAGAGACGGCGGCCGCGCCTAGTGAGACGATCGAGAGCGTTCGCGCGCGAAGCCGACGAAACCCGTTCTTGACGTGACGACGACTCGTTCGGTGCATCGCCCCATTCTGGCGGTCGGTGGCCATTCCGTGACCTTCGCGCGTAACGAGTGAAGAAGACCGGCATCGTTAAGGGATTGACGTCTCGCGCAACGGAGTCGCCCGCGCCGGCACTAGAAGTGGAGCGTCCGTAGGAGGCGTTGGTAGGACGCGCGGAAGTCGTCAAAGGTGACTGGTAGCTGGTGGGTGATCACGGCTCGCTGGGTCGTCGCCGAGGTCGAGAACTGCACCGTGGTGAGTTCACGCTCCAATGAGTGGAAATCACCTTGGTAGGCGCGCAGGCGTGAGAGGTCGTTGTTCGGCACGAGGGCGTTGTCCGACATCGTCGCCACGGCCGACGCGAGTTGATCTCGTGCCGACGTGGCGGCCCGAGCGACACATCCGCTGTAGCCAACCGGCGAACAGCGCGCGACCGACGCCTCGAACTGGGTGATCGCGTTCACCGTGGTCGTGTGGGACGACGTGACGATGACGCGAGCAACTACCGCTTGAAACCTGTTCAATAACGGTCGTTCGAAGTAGAAGTTCAACGCGTAGATCGGAGCACCCACGACGAGGATCACGACGAGTACGACGCGAGTCGCCTTGGTGACGAACCAACGGGTCGCCAGTCGCTGTTCGTGGTCGCCACCCCCCACCGTCGCATCAATACCAATCGGCGCGTCGCTCGGCGTCTCGGCGGGGGTGAGTCGGGCCGGGCCGTCACCGAAGATGCCCCGAAACGGCTGCGTGGGCGTTAAGAGACATCCGTAGGCCTGGAGTCGGAGTTGATAGCGCAGCACGAGCGCGAGCGCCTGGTGGAACGACCGCGGCTCGCGGCCCGCCACGACGCCCCAACACCACATGACGAAGAGCACCGGAAACGCACCCAGCGTGAAGAGGACGCTCACGAGGTTCGCCGGGTACCCCAAAAGTATTCGAAAGAACACGGCCCAACGTCGAAGACGCACGTGGTCGACGTCCACCGTGACTTGTTCGGTCGGCCTCGAATGAAAGTTCACGCCGGGCCACCGCGGGATGAGCAGGTAGTAGTAGGCCAACAGATTGGCGAAGAGCCGCAAGGAGTTGGTCAAGAATCGTTGCATCCCGTCGGGTACTCGTCCAGTGAAGAGCGCGGCAAACCACGCGACGATCGTCACCGCCAGCGCGCCGATACCCACGATCTCGGCCACCACGAAGAGCGGCAGGGCCAACAGGGCACGCAGGAGTACTGTCCATCGTGAGTGCCGGGGCGGTTCAAGGGAGAGCCCGATCCGAACTTCCGCCGCGGTGCCAACGGCGTCGTAGGAAAGTGGCGGCATCGCCGAGGGTGAGAACGTCCCTCGCTTCTGTGCGCCACAGACGGGGCAGAACTGCTGACCCTCGATTTCTTGCGCTCCGCAGTTGGTGCAGTACGACACGTGTGCCCTTCTCGTCGCTTAACTGCGAATACTGGCACACGACGCCATTCGCCACCTTCGACGCGCGTCGAGTGAGACTCAAATGTTGCAACGCCGAAGTGGTGGTGACGGCAAAAGCGCGCAATCCATTCGATTATCGTCGGGCGCAGGGCGAGTGCAAATACCCAGTTTTCTATACGGGTCGTTCTAAAATGAGCCACTATTGGCGACGCGTTGACCACAAATTGATGCCTGCTCGAAAGAATTGTGCCCATGTCGGAATGGTTTGGTCTGCAGAGTGACTGCACGCGACAGCGGGGGGCGTCATGTCGATAACCGAGGATCGTCGTCGCGGAGGTCGCCTCCGGTTCGATGTCGCGTCGTCCGTACTCGAGTCACCCGATGGTGCCCCGCCGCCTGAGACCGATCACCATCGCCACTTTCACGTGCTGAGTGAACGCGAGCATCGTGACAACCGTCGCGTCTGGACGGCCTACGCAGTACTGGGCGTCCTGTTAGTCGCCTACATCATTTCGGTCTTCGCTCGCACCGAGGCGCAGTCGTGGCCGTGGCTCGACGGGTGGTCGCTGGCATCCTTAGAGCTGGTGGCGGTGGCGCTGTGCCTCTACAAGGGTCGCGTGAATCGACCCGGCCGCGCGGTGCCGCTCGTGCTCGGCCTGGGACTCTTGTGCTGGACCCTCGGTGACTACGTCTTAACCTACGAGTCACTCGGCGGTAAGACGCCGGCCTCGCCGTCCGGCGCGGACGTGCTCTACCTGCTCTTCTACCCACTCGCCTACGTCGCCGTCGTCAAGTCGCTCCAAAAGGCGCTCGGGCGTCTCGCGCGACCGAACTGGCTGGACGGCGTGGTCGCGGGGCTGGGCGCAGCGGCCCTGTGCGCCGCGTTCGCCTTCCACAGCATTCATCACCTAACCGGCGGGACCGCCTTGAGTGCCGCCGTCAACCTCGCCTACCCGGTTGGGGACCTGCTCATCTTGCTCCTGGTGATTGGCGGCACGGTGCTCCTCGCGGGCCGCGGGTCGCGCCAGTGGTACCTCCAAGCCGCCGGGCTTCTGGTGATCGTGGTTGGTGACACATTCAACCTCGTCGGCTCCTCGGGGTTGGCTACTCGCTTTGGTAATGACGTCAACGCCTTCGCGTGGCCGACGGCGATCTTCCTCATCTCGATGTCGGTGTGGCTCCCCGAGCGTCGTCTGGACCCGCTCCGTGAACAGAAGGTCTCGAGCTTCTTCCTACCCGGTGTCGCCGCCGCGGCCGGGCTCTTCATCCTCGTCGCCGGTACCGTGCACTCCATCAGCCGAGTCGCGCTGTGGCTCGCCGTCGCGACACTGCTCACCGTGGGCGTACGCCTCGCCATCTCGGCGCGCAGTTTGCGCGTCTTGACCGAGGAACGAAATCGCCAAGCGCACACCGACGAGTTGACCGGCCTCGGCAATCGCCGACAGCTCGCGCTCATTCTCGATCTCTTCTTCGCCGAACAAGCCAACGCCTTGAGCGACCCGCGCGAGTTGGCGTTCCTCTTCGTCGACCTCAACCACTTCAAGGAGATCAACGACTCCTTCGGCCACCCCGCCGGCGACGAACTCCTGCGACAGATCGGACCACGACTGACCAAGGCCGTCGGCAGTGCCGGATCGGTCGTACGACTGGGCGGGGACGAGCTCGCCGTCGTGTTGATGGACGCCGACGCGGACGCCGCAGTAAAGGTGGCGGAACGGATCATCGCCGAGATCAGCGAGCCCTTCCTCTTGAACAAGATTCGCGCGTCCGTGGGCGCCAGTATCGGTATCGCGCTCGTGCCGTCGAACGCGACGGACCCCTCGGGGCTCTTATGGTGCGCCGACGTGGCGATGTACCGCGCAAAGTTGGGCAATATCTCCTACGTCTTCTACGACCAGGACATCGACGGCGGCGAGGACCAGCCGAACCTCCTCGACGAACTGCGCGTCGCGGTGAAAGAGGGCGACTTCGTCCTGCACTACCAGCCGGTGCTCAATCTCAAGACGGGACAGATCCTCTCGGTCGAAGCCCTGGTGCGCTGGCCCCACGCGAAATTGGGTCTTGTGCCGCCGATGAAGTTTCTGCCCCTCGCCGAAGACGCGGGCCTCATGTGGCCGCTGACGACCTGGGTACTCAACGAAGCGCTCGCCCAGTGTGCCGCGTGGCGCGCGTCCGGACGAATGCTCTCGGTATCGGTGAACGTTGCGACGAGCGACCTCTTGGAAGCGGAGTTCCTCGATCTCGTCAAGGGTCTACTCACTCGCTACAACCTGCCCGGCGAGGCCGTGGTCATCGAGATCACCGAGACGACGATCATCAAGGACTTCCTCCGAGCCCAAGCCGTCATCTTGGGTCTCCGGGACCTGGGCGTCGTCGTGTCCATCGACGACTTCGGCGCCGGATTCACGTCGCTCGCGTATTTGAGCAGCCTGTCGGTCGGCGAACTCAAACTCGACCGCGCATTCATCACGGCGCTCAACGCGGAGGGGCGCGGACGAGAACTCGAGTTGGTGCGTGCCACTATCAACCTCGGGCACGAGATGGGTCTGCGGGTTGTCGCCGAGGGCATCGAGGACGTCGAGACGCTCGACCTGATCGGCGAACTGGGGTGCGACCGTGCCCAGGGGTACTTCATTAGCCGCCCGTCCCCCGCCAGTCGCCTCTCGTTCAACTCAAGCGACGTCGCGGCGATGGCGGAGCCGACACCCGTCTAATCGAGCACTCCCGCTGCCGTAGCGGCGTGGCCGTCAGCCACGTGGCAACACTTCAATTACCTAACGTTTTTCAACGACGACGCAGTGTCGCGTACTTCGCGCCGCGGAGTTGTAGGTTGAGGGTTGATGAGGAAAGTCGCGGTAGTTCTGAGCGTGGCGATGTTCGGTGTCGGCGTGTGGCTGCTCACCAAGGTCCACTCCGTCAGCGCCACGTGTACCGCGACCGTAAGTCTGTTCACGGGCAAAGGGATCAATCCGAACTGTGAGAACGTGGCGTCGTTCTACTTCCTCGGTTTCGCGCTGACGATTCTCGGACTCATCGTGCTCACGCTCGCACTGGTCTCCATGGCCAAGCGCGACCGCGAGGAGCGTCGCAACCGACGCCGGTCAATCTCGAACATCCGTCGCCACGAGCCACCGAAGTTACGCGACGTCGCGTAGCTCCATCGACGGCGTTCGTCTCGCTTCTCGCAACTTCTCCCAACTTCCTCCTCCTTCACCGTCAACACGACGTACCATTCGAGTGAGCAGTACGGAACTCATCGGGGGGTTACCGTGGCACGGAATCTCAACGTCGTCGATCGCGATCTCTGGGGCATCGTCCAGAACCTGGACCTGCCCCTCGTCCTCGTCGACCTGAGTGACTTCACCGTGGCCTTCGCGACGCCGGCGTTCCTCAGTCAGGTTGACGTTCCCGCCTCAGGCGTATTGAACCTGCCGATCTATGAACTGTTCAACTCACCTGATCGCGAAAACGCTCGCGAGGCGCTGGAGAACTTGGCAGCCGGACGGATCGACTACTTCAGGTCCCACAGAAGTTTGAAGCGCCCCACGAAGACGAAGCGAGCCGTCGCGGTGTGGGTCTGCGCCGTCGACGTGAGCGATCGACAGTACGCACTCGCGGAGTTCTCCAATCGACTGGACGCACTCGACAGCCCGCTCTCGCAGTACCTCGGATTCACGCCCTTGGAGAAGGCCGTCGGCATCGTCGACGCCGACGGCATCATCACCTCGGTGAGCACCAACGTTGAGACCGTGCTCGGTGTCCCCGCGAAGAAACTCATCGGACAACACCTGGTGCAGTCGGTCGAGGGGCGCCGCATCTATCACGAGCTCAGCGCGACGGCGAGCACGACGTCGGTGGCGATGCCCTTGGCGACCCTCAATCACTTTGGAGGGACGCTCAACGTCCGTTGCATTCTGACGCCACTCGCCACTTCATCGGATCACTGTTTTCTCTTGATCGCCGACGACTCATCCGATCGCGGCGAGCGCGCGGACCGGGCCGCCCAGTTAGAGCATCGACTCTGGAGGATCGCGAGCGAAGTGCAGGCGAGCGGTATCTTCGACTCGTTGGGCACGCTGCCCGACGCCAGTAGCGTCCCCGAGCTGAACTCGCTGAGTACGAGAGAGTGGGAAGTCCTCAGTCGACTGCAGCGCGGCGAGCGAGTCACGACGATCGCCGATGCGCTCTACGTCAGTCCCAGCACGGTGCGGAACAATTTGAGTTCAATCTTCAAGAAGTTTCGCGTTCACTCTCAGGCCGAACTGTTGCAACGCCTGTTGAGCTAGGACAGTTCGTCTAGGTGTTCGGACACGATGCCCGTAGGGAGACAACGGTGAGGCGACCAGGCTGGACGAATGACTTCCGACCTCGAATCCCACCGACCCACCGTCGACTATAGGCAACTCGCGAGAGTCGCCGATCGACTACTCACGCCCGTCGCGGTGGTCGACGTCGACAGCACCATTCGCTACGCCAACAACGTCGCCGCCAGCCTCTTCGACGTCGCACCGGCGGAACTCGTTGGGCGAAAGGCGCTCACCTTCCTCCATCCGAGCGACCGCGAGCGCGTCGCCACCGACCTCAGCGTCATCGGTAAGAAGGCAGGGTCCGGCGGCTTCGCCGAATTTCGTTTTCGCAGCCGTCGGCGCGAGGCGTGGCGAACCTTTAGAAGTTACGCTCACAACCTCATCGACGACCCCGACGTGGGCGGCATACTCTTCTCGGGCGCCGACGTGACCGAACAGGACCGAACCACCAGAGCCCTACGCACGCTGAGCGCGTGTAATCGCGTCCTTATTCACGCGACCGATGAGACGACGTTGGTCGACAACGTGTGTCGCTCGATCACCGAATCCGGTGAATACATGCTGGCGTGGGTCGGCTACATCAACCACGACGAGGGCAAGACCGTACGACCCGTCTCGGCCCACGGCGAGACCGAGTACCTCAGTGGCTTGCACATCACGTGGGCGGACGACGAGTTCGGGCGTGGCCCCACTGGCGCGGCGATTCGCACTCGATCGCCCCAAGTCGTTTCGGATCACCGGCGATCGAAGAGGTGTAACCCGTGGCGCGATCGAATCGATGGCTTTGGGGTGCGCACGTCGTGCGCCTTTCCACTCATCGTGGGTGACGTGGCGGTCGGATCGCTGTCTATTTACAGTCACGACGTGGGCGCGTTCGGACCCGCGGAGATGGGCCTCTTCGGCGAACTGGCGGACAACCTGGCCTACGGCATCGGGCGGTTGCGCGACGCCGACCGTCTCGCTCGAAACGAGGCGCACCTCCGAGAGGCCGAGCGCCTCGCCCACGTCGGTCAGTGGGAATGGAATCTTCGAGCGGACGAGATTGAGTTCCTGGCGGACGAGACGCACGCCATCTATGGCGTCGATGGTCCCCAGTGGCGGGGAGACTTCCACTCGTTTCTCTCCTTCGTCGCCGTTGATGACCGAGCGGCGTTCCAAGCCGCGATGGACCTCACCCTCGCCAGTGGTACCGCGGAGCTCTCGCATCGGGTCATCGGCTGCGATGGTGCAACGAGGGTGGTTCGAATGCGCACGGAGTTGGTTACCGATAAGGACGGCGCGCCCGAGCGCGTTGTGGGCGTGTCGCTCGACGACACCGATCACGTCGCGGCGAGACGTGAACTCGACGAGTCGAGACTCTTCCTTCTCGCCATCACGAACAACATGGCCGAGGGCATGATCGCGACGGACGACTGGGGCAGAATTACGTTCGCGAACGCCGCCGCTAGCAGACTGTTTCACCTCGACAGCGGCGACATCATCGGAGAACTCACCAGTGACGTCTTTCACTTCAAATGTCGAGGTCGGACGTCCGACGACGAAGAGACTGGTCCGTTGCACCGAGTGTGGAACGGCGGTGAAACGCTCAACTTCACCAACGAGACGATCATTCGGCGTGACGGAACCCAAGTACCCGTCGCCTTCAGCGCGTCGCCGTTGAACACGGACACGCTGCACGGCGCGGTCATCGTATTTGAGGACATCACGGCCCAGGCCTCGGAACAACTCAAGGTGCAGCGAGAGCTCGAGAAGCTCGCGTGGGTCGGTCGTGTTCGCGACGCGCTGGACAACGATCGATTCGTGTTGTACTCCCAACCAATAGTTGACCTCTCGACGTATGAGGTTGAGCAGCACGAGTTGCTCATACGCATGGTCACCCCCGAGGGCGACGTGGTGCTCCCCTCCGATTTCCTGCCGACCGCGGAGGAGTACGGGCTCGTGGCGGAGGTGGACCGATGGGTCGTCGCCGAGACCGCGCGCTTGGCGGCGGACGGCCACGCCGTCGAGTTCAATCTTTCGGCGAAGTCCGTGGCCGATCCGCACATGCTGTCGGTCATTCAAGAAGCGATCACTGAGTTCGGGGCACCACCGCAGAATATGGTCTGTGAGATCACCGAGACCGCCCTCGTCCACGACATTGCGGCGGCGGAGTCCTTCGTGAGGGGACTCAATGATCTCGGTTGCCGCGTTGCGCTGGACGACTTCGGCGCGGGATACGGCGGTTTCGCGTATCTGAAACGACTCCCGGTCTCGTACCTCAAGATCGATCAGCAGTTCGTCCGCGACCTGTGCGCCGAGGAGTCGAGTCGTCACGTCATCTCGGCGGTGGTGAATCTCGCACAAGCCTTCGGCATGAAGACGATTGCCGAGGGTGCCGAAGACGACGCGACGCTGCGCCTCTTGAAGCAACTCGGTGTCGACCACGTCCAAGGTTTCGTGATCGGTCGCCCATCGCTCGCCCGCGACGCACTCGAAGGAGCGGCGACACCCGCCGCGTCGACATCGCGCCACCGCGCGCGCTCGACGTCCGACTGACCGGGCTGAGTCACACTCAGGCACGTCGCTTCGGCTCCAAATCTCATCGTGCGGCTGCGTCACGGGACCCCCGTCGCGCATCGCATCCATCGATAGGAACGTGAGTGTTCATCACTCATCAATATCGACGCAACTCGTCATCAATTCAGAAATACGAGAATTTCGGCCGGTACCATCGACACTACGTAGCAGCACGACTGCATCCGGGAGTGTCGGGGAGATGACAGACCAACTTGAGCGGTTCGACGGCGCTCTCGCCGCCGAACATCGAACATCAATACAACGGATCGTCGCCACGTCTGATTTTCTCAACACCATCAGCACGGGGATGATCTTCCGTGACCGCGACGGCGAGATTGTCGACTGCAACGCCGCCGCGGAAGCGATTCTCGGCGTCCCGCGCGACCGGCTCCTCGGTCGATCCTCCACCGCCTTTGAACTCGATGCCGTTCGCCTCGACGGCACGCGCTTCACCATGAACCGACCGCACGCGCTCGAAACGCTCGTGACCGGTCAGTCCATCTCGGGCCTCATCGCTGGGGTCACCTTGATCGACCGCTCACAAAAGTGGCTCTCGGCGCGGATCTGGCCCCACGTCATCGACGGAGAGGTCCTCGGAGTGATGTCCGCCTTCGACGACGTGACGGCGGTGGTGAAAGCGCAGCGAATCGTGCAGATCATGGCGGCAGTCAGGCGCGTCGGGCTTATGACGGTAGAGGAAGCGGACGCGCTGCAGTTGATCTGCGATTTGGTCGTGAGCGAGGGCCACGTCCCGCTCGCCTGGATCGGTGCGGCGAGCGAGGAGGGCGGCGTCGACATTCTGGCGTCCTCGGGCGCCACCGACTACCTCTATGACGACATGGTCTCGTGGTGGGGTTCGGATCAGAGCGGACACGGTCCGACCGGTTCCGCCTTGCGCACCGGTGCGAGCCAGGTCGCGAACGACCTCTCGGCACAGCCGCGCTACGGCCCATGGAAAAAGCGCGCTCACGAATTCGGACTGTTGTCGTCCGTGGCACTACCCTTCGCGCTGGAGGGCCGCCGCGCCGTGATCTCGATCTACGAAGGTCACGTCAACGCCTTCGACGAGAAGACCGTCTCGAGCCTCGAAGAGGTCGCGATGACGATGGCGACGTGCGTGGCGACGAGCAGCGCCGAGTTCCGAGAACGAACGGCCCTCGAAGCCACGTTGGTGAACGTCTCGGCGCTCGAGGACGCCAAGCGGTCCCTGAGCAAATCTGAGCAGTGGTTCCGCACGTTGGTGGCCAAGTCCAGTGACCTCATCGTGGTGATCGACGAGAACGCTCAGTTCACGTACATCAACCCGTTCGTGGATCGAGTCTTCGGCTACGAACCGGGATCGCAGCTCGGTCGCAACGCCTTCGACCTGATTCACCCTGATGATCACGCGCTCGCCGAAGTGGCCTTCGCGGCCGCGACGTCACCGGACGGCATCGACCACCCCGTTGTCTTGCGGTTCTTGACCTCCTCGGGCGAGTGGCGCTACATCGAGGGCGTCGTGACGAACTGCCTCGACGACGAGGCGGTGCGTGGCGTGGTGGGTAATGGCCGCGACGTCACCGAGCGGGTCTATCTCACCCGCGCGCTCCAGACCCTGAGTGAGGGCAGTCAGGTCCTGGTGCACGCGGAGAACGAAGCGTCCTTGATCCGCGAGATCTGCCAGACCATCGTCTCGGTCGGCGGCTACCCCCTCGCCTGGGTTGGCTACATCGAACACGACGACGCCAAGACCATCAGAGTCGCCGAACCCGCGGGCCTCGTCGACTCCTTAGAGGGGCTGAGTTTCAGTTGGGGCGACGGGGAACTCGGCCAAGGTCCCATTGGCGAGGCCGCGCGCACCGGACGAGTGCAGCTCGTCAACGACCTCCTCGTCGCACCCATCATTGAGCAGCGCCGCGAGCGCGCGGCCCTAATTGGACTGCGTTCGATGAGCGTGTTCCCCTTGACGGTGGAGAACGAAACCGTTGCCGTGGTCGCAATCTTCTCCGATCACGTGAACTCCTTCGGTCCCGGTGAGGTTGAGACGTTGGGCGAGCTGGCCGACGAGCTCTCCTACGGCATAAGTCGACACCGTGACGCCGAGCGTCTGGCCGAGAGCGAAGCGCTGATGCGATCAAGCGACGAGCGTTTCCGCCTGGCCTTTGAGCACAACATGGCGCCGATGCTCTTCAGCGACCTTGACGACAAGGTCATCGCGGTCAATGACTCATTTTGCTCGATGGTCGGCTTCTCGCGTGAGGAGCTGATGGGGCACGACTCCAAGCAGTTCACCTACCCCGACGACATCGGCATCACCGAAGACACGTTGGTCCGCCTCAGTTCACACCAGGTCGACCAAGTCCGCTACGTCAAGCGCTACCTCCGCAAGGACGGTCGCGTCATCATCTCGGAGGTGTCGAGGTCGGCGGCGCGCGACTCGGCGGGCAATATCCTCTATTTCGTCTCATCCGAGCGTGACATCACCGAAGAGCGAACACTCGCCGAGCAGCTCTCGCACCAAGCCCTCCACGACTCACTCACGGGCTTGGCGAATCGAGCACTCTTCGAGGACCGCCTGGCCCAGGCACACTCGCGCATCCTTCGTCAGGGCGGTCTCGGCGCCGTCTTGTTGCTCGACCTCGACGATTTCAAGGGTGTCAACGACGCCCACGGACACCTCGTCGGCGATCAGCTGCTGGCGGGCATCGCCCGCCGCTTCGAGCTCGTCACCCGCACCACGGACACGCTGTCGCGATTTGGGGGCGACGAGTTCCTCTACCTGGCCGAAGGAATTGGCTCCGTCGCCGAAGCGGAAGAGGTTGCGACTCGTTTGATCGACGTCCTGGCCGAACCCTTCACGTTTAACAACATCAACTTCGACCAACACGCCAGCGTCGGCATCATCGTCTGGGACAACACGTGTTCCAATCCCAGTGAACTGATCCAGAAGGCCGACGTCGCGATGTACGAAGCGAAGCGTCTCAATCGGGGCCGCTACTCGCTCTTTACCCCGAGCATGCACCAAGAGGCCGTCAGCCACTTCGAACTCGTCCAGCAGCTACGACGGGCGCTCGTCACCGACGATTTGACGATGCACTACCAGCCCATTGTCAATCTCGACACCATCGAATTCGTGGGTTTCGAGGCGCTCATGCGTTGGCGCCACGGCGACCGGGGATGGGTGCGCCCCGACATCTTCATCCCCCTCGCGGAGAAGAGTGACCTCATCGTAGAGCTCGGCGTTTTCGCCCTCACCGAGGCCGTTCAGGCCGCCAGCCACTGGGACGTGGCTGAGGGCTCGGCCCCGCCCTACGTGGCGGTCAACCTCTCCGCCCACCAGTTCCACGACCCCGGTCTCGTCGACTTGATCGACGCGCTCTTGACCAAGAGCGGCCTGGCGCCCGAGCGGCTGGTCATCGAAATCACCGAGAGCTCGATGTTGCTCAACGTCGGTGAGACGATGAGCGCGATGGAGCGTCTCAGCGCGATGGGGGTCGGGTTCGCCCTCGACGACTTCGGCACCGGCTATTCGTCGCTCTCGTACCTGGCCCTCCTGCACCCGACCATCATCAAGATCGACCAGTCCTTCGTCAGTCCTTCGGGCGAGAGCGCCCGCAACGACACCTTGCTCGAGGCGATCATCTCGCTCGGACAGAAGTTGGGCATGACGATGTCCGCAGAGGGGATCGAGACAAATGCCCAGTTCGAGCGGCTGCGTCGACTCGGCTGCGACCGCGGTCAGGGCTACCTCTGGTCACCGGCGATCCCCGGTGATCAGGTTGACGCACTCCTGACCCGGGTGAACAGGCGGAACTAGCGCCCGTCGACGTTGCGGTCGACTCGTCGGGCGCTCTCAAGCGCTCGCGTTCTCGAGTTCTCGCGCCGTATCCACGTGCGGCTGTCCTAATCTGAATCCGTGGCGTGGGTGAGGTCCCACGCAGCGGCCAGACGAGGAACCGTGACCAAGCCCCGAAAACCCGACAACGAGGAGGAGCGCCTCGCCGAACTGGTCTCACTCGACATCCTCGACCGCGAGGCCGACGAGCGCTTCGATCGCATTACTCGTCTCGCGCAACGACTGTTCAACGTCCCCTCGGCGGTCATCACGTTGATCGATAGCGACCGCACCTGGTACCTCTCAAAACAGGGAGTCAGCGACAGCGAGTCGCCCCGAGACGAGTCGTTTTGCGCGCACGCCATTTTGGGCAGCGACCTCATGGTGATCCCCGACGCGTCAAAGGACAGCCGCTTGTTCGACAACCCTTCCGTCGTGGCCGACCCCGGTGTGCGCTTCTACGCCGGGGCCACCATCACCGGACCCCAGGGTATGAAACTGGGCACCCTGTGCGTCTTTGACGCCACTCCCCGTGACCTTTCGGTGGAGGACCAGGGCAGCCTGCGGGACCTGGCCGGAATGGTGGAAGGCGAGATCGCGGCGCTGACGCTCGCCGTGACCGACGAGCTCACGGGGCTCAGTAATCGGCGCGGCTTCGAGCTCAGTGCCGGAACGTTGCTCGAGGTCTGTCGACACCGCGGGCTCAACGCCGCACTTTTGTATCTGGACCTTGACCACTTCAAGGAGATCAACGACACCCACGGCCACGAAGAAGGCGACACCGCGCTGGTCCAGTTCGCCCAACATTTAGCGGCGACGTTTCGCAACTCCGACGTCATCGCGCGCTACGGCGGCGACGAGTTTCTGGTCTTCCTCGCCGACACCGGTGACCCGACCTTGGCGCTCGCCCGCCTCGAGGCGATCTTGGCGAGTCGTAACGCGCACCCTATGAATAGGTATCCGATGGCGGTCAGCATCGGATCGGCGGTGTTCACCGGCGATCCCGACGACACGCTGGACTCGCTCCTGAACCGCGCTGATCACGAGATGTACGAGGTCAAGCGCCGCCATCATGAGGAGCAGCGCCCGGACTAACGTCCTCGGCGGGCGGTGGCACGGCGGCCCCGTTAATGACGCCGAGTCGTTCAATGGCCGCATTGACTTCCCCACCTACCAGAATGGCCAAACCCGTCAAGAAGAGCCAGAAGATCAGGATCGCCACGCCGGCGAAGGCCCCGTAGGTGCGGTCGTAGGAAGAAAAGTCCGACGTGTACAAGGAGAATCCCAGCGACACGAGGGCCCACACGATGGTCGCCATTAGTGAACCGATGCTCGTCCAGCGCCACTTGGATCGCGGTCGATTGGGTGAGAAGTAGTACAGCACCGTGAAGAGCAGGTTGATCAACGTCAGAGCGGCGACCCACCGCACGAGGGTCCAGGTGAAGCCGAAGGTGATGCTGCTAAAGGGTAGGGAGTCCTTGATCACTTTGCCCAACTGAGGCCCAAAGACGGTGAGCGCTGACGCACCGCCGCCGAGCACGATTCCCCCGACGAGCAACTGCAGGGCGACGAAACGCTTGCGAAGGAACGTGCGGTCGTTCTTAATGCCGTAGGCCATCCCGACGCCCACTTCGACGATCACCATCCCGGACACGGCACTCCACAGCGCGACCGCCGACGCCAAGATCGTCGCCACGAGGTCGCCGTGCGCTCGTTGCGTGGAGTGCGAGATCGCCTTGGTGAACACGTCCGCCGCGCTGGCCGGGAGCGCCTCGGTGACGCCGTGAATGAGGCTCACGACCACGCTGGGTGGCAGCGTGACGAGCGACGCCACGCCGAGCAGCGCGATGATGGTGGGGAAGATCGAAAGAAACCAGCGGTAGGCGAAGGCCCCGGCGGCCACGTTGACGCGGTCTTCACGCATGTGCTCGACGGCCGAGGTCACCACCTCCTTGGCGCGCAGCGCCCGTAACTCCGAGCGCAGCGTGAGGGCCTCGGCTCGCGCTTCGAGGAGGATCTCGCGTTCGACCTCCGCGCGCGTTACCCGGTGCTCCGCCGGGGCGGGATCCGCTTCGCCCTGGGTAGCATCACTCATCGCTGCGCGATCCTCCTCGTTCTCGCGACCCGGGGCGAACCGCGCCGTCTCGCGCGCGTCGATGGGCCAGCAGTTGTGAAAACAGCATTGTAGGGACACGTTACTGAGGCGAAGTAGATTTTGCCTATGTTGTCCCACTACCACGCGTCCTTTGACGTCGGCGACGAAAACAACTCCCACGCGGTCATGTTGCGCTTGGTGGGCTTTAACAAACGAGTTCTCGAAGCCGGATGCGCCTCGGGTCACGTGAGCGAGCAACTCAGTGCCCAAGGGTGTGAGGTTATCGGGGTGGAGATCGATCCGAGTGTGGTCGAGCCCGCGTTGCCGTGGCTCGAACGGGTGATCATCGGTGACTTCGAAGGGGACACCGTCTGGCCGCAACTCGAAGGTGAGTTCTTTGACGTCGTGCTCTTCGGTGACGTGCTCGAACACCTCAAGGATCCACTCACGACCCTGCGCGAGGCGGTCACACATCTCTCCCCGTCGGGGGTGGTGGTGATCTCGATACCCAATATCGCCCACGCGGACGTCAAACTGGCGTTGCTGAAGGGCACGTTCCCCTACTCCGAGAGTGGCCTGCTCGATCGCACGCACATCTCGTTCTTCACCAAGGAGAGCCTCCTCCAGCTCGTCAAGGAAGCGGGCCTCGCCGTGGTCGAACTCTGTCGAGTGACCGCCGCGGCCTTTCACACGGAGATCGAGGTAGATCGAGAGGACGTTGACGACGCCGTCTTGCGCGCGGCCCTCGCTGATCGGGAGTCGGAGACCTACCAGTTCGTCCTCAAAGCCGTACGTGACGACGGCGACCACGCACTCGCCACGCTGTCCTCCGACGTCGTTGACTTAACAGATCGCCTTTACGACGAAGCCAAGCGCAACGAAATGCTCAGCGCCGAAGTCATCGAGCTCACGCTCAAAGTCGAGGCGCTCGAGATACAGCGGACCTCTGACGCGAAAGACCTGGCCCACTACCGCCGTCAGAGTGACGCGGTCAAACGCCTGCTGCCGGCGCCACTCGTTCAGTTCGTGCGCCGGTTGATAAGTCGGTCGTAGCGCGTCACCTAGGCGCACACGAGGCAGTCGTCGCTGTCCTCGCTCAAAGCAGTACCGCATTTCGTACAGAACTCGGGCGGGACGTCCTTGTCCCCACAGTCGTGAAACAGTGCACGGCTCCCCGGTAACGGTTCCCCGCACCACGCGCAGTGCTTGAGCGGCGGCGCGGCGGCTCTACGCGACACGGGCGCGTTCTCGACGGGGGCGGCCTCGACGCGAGCGCGCGACTTCGTCGCTCGAGGTTCCCGTGCGCTGACTCGTGGTTGCTTCGCTTCGACCGGGACTTCGATCGCGGCTTCGACCCGGCGCCGAAACGACCTACGATGGGCCCGCTCATCAAGCTCGTCGTGATCACCCGACACGGGCCAGCGCAAGAACGCGAAGATCAAAAACGCCGCCCAACTAACGAGGAGGGCGTATTCGTCGGCTCGAAAGACAACACCTATCTCCGCGTAATTGAGGCCCAGAAATCCGAACTGCCCGCCGAGGGCGAACTGGTGGGTTCGGTTCCACAGCGTCACGAAACAAGCAATGGTCAAGGCGAATGGGGTGAAGGGAAGAATGGCCCACCACCACGAAAAACCCGACTGGCCGATGACCTTGACGGCGGCCGCGAAGTTGAGAATGACGAGGGCGCCGAGGACGACCAGCGCGATCAGCGCATGTTGCGTGATGACCCCGCTGAATCCCGCTCCCAAACCCATGATCCTCCCGTGTCATCGAGTGCGACCTTGGCGCCACGGCAACCAGTGCAACGACCTCACTGGGAGTGTAACGCGAGGCATCATTATTTGAGCGAATAGCGCGGGAGGGTATCCGGCGTTTCGCGGGCTTCGATTCTCTTCGACGTTCGAGGTCGCTGACGTGCGTGATACCCCCTGACGTCATCACCGCCAACGACTCGTCGAAGCCGTCCCCACCCCCCGGGGTTGGATCGAGGGAGCCTACGGAGCAGAGGTGTTCGACAGGGAGAAGCGACAATTCGACAACGTCGTCACCACCAAGTAGGTGTCGCATTCGCCAAGATTCACCTGGCCAGCTCCGTAGGTGGCCGAGATCGCCGATGGCGGCGGCGAGAGCAGCTCAGAGGACGTATCACTCGGCACGCGGAGGGGGGTCAGCGTCAAGAAGCCAGTCGTGGCTCCCGTGCGCAGCGCTTGGCTCGTACCTTGAAACGTGAACACGAGTGACGTCTGTCCGTCCTGGTACGAAAAGTCCACCGCCCCGCGCAGACGCCCTCCTCCGAGCTCGCTGAGCACGAGGTCGAAGTGCGGTCGGTCCGACGAACCGTTGAGGTACGCGCCGCTCGCGGGCATCCTCGACGTCGTCGACGAGGTCGACTGTCGTTCGCTCAGCGCAATTGACGAGAGGACGATCGCGACAATCGCCGCCATCGCCGTCACGGCGATGGCGACCCACAGCGGCCGTACGTGGGCGTTCACGAGGCCACTGTATTAGACATCGTCCACACAACTCAGACGTGGTGCAACGTAGGCTGCCAATGCCATGGAGATACGACTTATTCGACCGGATGAGAGCGCCGCACTCGGTCGCATTACCGTAGCGGCGTATCGGCAGCTCTTCAGCACCGACTCTCTCGGCTCTTACGAAGACGAACTCGCCGACGTCGAAGCACGCCGACTCGATAGCGAGGTGTACGTGGCCCTCGATGATGGGCACCTCTGCGGGGGTGTGACGTACGTTCCCGACTCGGGACGGGCCATGAGCGAGTTCGACGACCCCGACGCGGCGGGCATCCGCATGCTCGCCGTCGATCCGGCGTTTCAGGGACGCGGCGTCGGTCACGCACTCGTCGAGGTGTGCATTGCGCGCGCTCGCGTCGATGAGCGCGCAAGAATTATCCTGCACTCGACGCCGGTGATGGTAGTGGCGCAAGCCATGTACGTGCGCCTCGGCTTCGTCCGCGCCCCGGAATTCGACGTCTTCTACGATGGCGAGCCCTACAGCACGGAAGAGCCCCTCCACCTCGTAGCGTACGTTCTGACCCTCTAAGTAACGTTCCCAACCGTCCACGCGGGGCGAGCCACGGTAGAGCCCGCCTCACCCCCGTCATCGCCTCGACGTGGGCTTATGCGAGGAAACGACGGTCACGCACAATGTCTCCTTACAACGAGCTCGGACAACGTAGGCTGCTCGACACGCTCGAGCATCGTGTCGCTCACGAGCGCGAATGGACGACGTCGGTGACTGAAGAAATACGTATCACGAGCGAGTCGTCACGCAGCGATCTCGCTCGCCGTCTCCTTCAGCGCTACTACCACGAGTTGGCTCTTCGTTTTCCCAACGGCTTTGAACCTGGTCATGCCGCGGTGGCGCAACTGCACGAGTACGCCCCGCCTGGGGGGATCTTCCTCGTTGCGTTCCTCAGCGACGCGCCGATTGGGTGCGGAGCGCTTCGCCGATTCGATGACAACACGGCAGAAGTGAAACGAATGTGGGTCGACCCCGTGGCGCGCGGACGTGGAGTGGGTCGCGGGCTACTCAGAGAACTTGAAGCCAGTGGGGTTGCGTTGGGCTATCAACGGCTCTGTCTCGACACGAGCGCGCACCTCCCCGAGGCGGTCGCGTTGTACCGGTCAGCGGGGTTTGACGAGGTGCCGGACTACAACAACAACCCTGAGGCCGCGTTCTGGTTCCGCAGGGATATTCGCTAGGCGGGTGCCGCCCGACCGCAGCGTTACGCGACTCTGTTTCGTCGGGTTGGTGCCGCACACTCGCGACAGAGCACCACGGAAGAACGGGTCTCACGTTCGGGCACGGGCGCCCGAAGTATTCGCACCACGCCGTTCGAGCGGCACTCACGCGAATGCCAACACGAGTGCCGGGCACACTTGCACGGGCCGCTCGCGGCGGATCGCGTAGGCGTCACCTGCTCGGGTACCGCGGCGATATTTAGGGGAAGGGAATCGCTCATGACGCTCTCCTTGCGCTCAGTGCCCAGACACCAAAATTTTACGCGGTGAGGGTCCTTATTCGCGTTTTATGCCGTCACTTTTTGGGAGAAGATACTCAACCACGCCATGTTCACTTCCCCGAAAGTTCGAACATTCAATTGCGCCCAAAGACGAGCTTGGCGGTGCACTCACGACGACGTTGTTCTCTCTTGCGCTCCGATTGGTGAGCCGCTCACGAACTCACCCTTGTCGGCTCCTTTCGACTTGTCTATCGAGTCGAAAGCGACGCTGCGGTCATATGCCAAGCGAGATTTCACGACGGGGGTTAAGTGAAATCTTTCCCCGTATCAATACGTTTGAGGGAGTACGACCGGTGGGATTCGATGGCGCGACCGCGCGGCTATGAGGTGGTCGCATAGGTTTGATGTGGAGCGACGACGCCTACTGCTTCATCGTTACCACCGAAACCCTGCCAACCCGCTCACTCGTCACGACATTGATTGTGACGTGAATACTCACCTTCGACTTCAAGAACGCGGCGACGACGTTGGCCCGCTTGCGAGCCAGTGCGCTGTTCTTGTATGCGTATCCCGTGATCGTCACAGAGGCGCCGCCCTGAAGTTTGGCGATCAGGCCATCGAGTACCAGTTTGGCCTTCGCGCTCAATGCACTTGCGCTGGCACCGTAGGTGACTTCACGAGGTACGGGAGTTGAACTCGCGGATGTCGGCGGAGCGCTTGGAGGCGCAGGAGAGGTTGGGGTTGAACCGCCACCGCCACCGCCACCGCCACCGCCCCCGGCACCGAGCGCCGCAGCTGCGGAGGCGCCGGCAAAGGCACCGCCACCCACGCCGCCGCCGAC
>Ga0182012_10000106_pt1 | contig 88627 bp, 85 predicted proteins | sample 612S2SmetaG_FD_120486 | JGI IMG/M metagenome (GOLD analysis project Ga0182012, IMG submission 120486) | Permafrost microbial communities from Stordalen Mire, Sweden - 612S2S metaG | ecosystem: Environmental > Terrestrial > Soil > Wetlands > Permafrost | place: Sweden: Stordalen | collected... | reverse complement strand
GAAAGCACCACAGGGGAAGCTCAGGCTGATGTACGAAGCCAATCCGATGGCCATGATCATCGAACAGGCTGGCGGCAAGACCATGGCAGGACCCGGCCGGCGCATCCTGGATGTGGAGCCCACCGCCATTCACCAACGCACGCCGGTGATCTTGGGTGCGGCAGATCAGGTCGACCGCGTCCTCGCGCAACTATAAAAGAGCACCGGTCACGGCGCGCCGGCCGGCGCCGCTAATGCACCGCGTCTTCCCGGCTCGGCTTCGCATTGGCGTAAGGCGTGGGCGGATCGAACTTGATCCTGGACTGCTGGAACGCGGGCAATGCCTCGCAGCGGGATGCCAGTGCGGAAAGACCCGGATACACCCGCCAGGATTCCTCCAACCTGAGCGCATCGCATAGATAAGTGTAGACACAGGTTGCGGTAACGTCCGCCTGCGTCAAGTGGTTGCCGAGGATCCATTGCCCCGAGCGGGTCTGGGCCAGCCGGTCGAGCTCGCTGAGCGCGCCGTGCATTTGATGGCGGCACCGCTCCATCCACGGTTCGTGACGCTTGGTGTCGGGCTTGAACACGATCTCGAACAACTGGTGCAGGCCCTTTTCGGCCGCGCCCAGCGCGAGCGCCATGATCCTGAGCGCGTTGCGACGCTCCTTGCCGGAGCTCGGCAAGAGCGCCCTCCCAGGTCCCGCTCGATCGTCCAAAAAATCCAAAATCGCAGCGGAGTCGATCAGCGACTCGCCGTCGGCCAACACCAGCGCCGGCACGCGCCCGAGCGGATTGAACTGGCGGATCAGCTCGAAATCCTTGCCCACCGACCAATTGCGATGCTCGAACGGAATCTCGAGCAAGCTCATGCTGACCGCAACCCGCCGAACGAAGGGCGAATCGAACATACCGATCAATATCATTTGAGCCATTCCTTCAATGTCCACCCTTGACCAGAAGTCCCGCGCAACTCAAGGCCTCGGCCAACTCGATCTCGATACGCTCCGCCTCCGAGCGCTTGATCCGCTGCAAATGCAGCGTGGGTCCCGTGAGCACCTCCAAGCCGCGCTTCAGAACGCTGCCCGAAGCGCGAATTCCCGCCTTGTGCTGATCGAAGCGATCCGCCGGGGAATACCTGCTCATGCCCACGTACACGCCATACGCGCAGCGCCGCCTGTCGTGGTAATTGAGAAGCACTAGATAAATGTTGGACCGTCCTCTGGCCGAACCGCGGAAGCCGAGCGCTATCTCGTAGGCGCGCGGCAACCAATCGATGTAGCGCATCGGCAACCAATCCGGTATGCCGTCAGCCGCGCGCTGCCACAGCCGCTCAAGCGCTCGCTCGATAGTAATCGACATTTCGCCGCGCATCCACATCTCGTGAATGCAATGGGCGGCCGTCGCGCCATTCCCTGCCGCAAGAGCGCGCTCGAGCCGGACGGCGAGCTCTTCGCGCCTTGCACGGGCGAGAGGCCGATCGGCGGGCGATACGTGATCGAGGGTGTTGGCCAACAGCGCGATATTAGCGTGCCGGCTGCTCGGCGGCGGATCCCAAAAGATATATCTCTAGGCGGATGCGGCGTGCGCGCCCACGGTGCAGAGCTTGATATCGCCGCTCTTGGTGGCGATCCGCACATTGCCGTGCCCGTCGCCGTTCTTGAAAATCAGCTTGGAGCCGGGTCCGTACTCCGCTTGCGTGGGCTTCGGTCCGAAGCAATTGTCGATGGTGCCGCTGAAGGACTGCACGTCGAAATCCGCGCCGGGAGTGGATGCAAACCCGAATCGCATCGTGCCGCTCACGGACTCTCCCTCGATTTCGGCGCCTTGCGCCATCGAGAAGTTGGCGGCGACATCGCCCGAGATGCTCTTGAAGCGGCCACGGGAGAGGCTGCCGAGATCCGCCTGGACCTTGCCGGATACGGTAGTCACCTCCGCTTCGCCCGGAGCGCCGGTCAATTGCACATTGCCGCTGATGGTCTTGACCTCGATGCGCTTCGCAGAGGGCGCCGACAGGTGCACGGTGCCCGTCACGGTGTTGATCCGCAGATTGCCGTTCACCTCGCCGGAGATGCTGCCGCTGATGGTCCGCAGATAGGCATCTCCCTGAATGCCCTGCACCCTGACGCTGGCGTTCACCAGGGAGGTGGTCACGCCGCTGGTTGCGGGTACGTGCACGATCAAGTGGATGTCTTCGCTGGAACCGCCATGGATCGAGTACGGCATGACGTGGATCGTGGTCTTGTCGCCGGCGGTCGCCACCCGGACACGATCCCCGAGATCATCCGGTTGGCCGGTGACCTCCACTTCCGGACGATCCCATCCGTCGACCTCGACCGCACCGGACATCAGGTCGATTTCAACGGAACCGTGCGGATCCGCGGAACTCGTTTGCCGGAACTCGCCCGCCGCATGCACGGCCGAGCCGGGAACGGTGAACAGGCACCAGGCGCCGGCGATCAACGGGGTCATCAGTCGCAGCTTAACGATCGTCATGGCTAGATTCTCGCTGAGGTAGGTTGTGTGGTGCGTACCACGTCGTCGTACAGATCCAATTCATCATGCAGCGCACTCGCCAGCAGCTGCTCCAGCACGGGACTGTCCGGCTGAGCCTCGAGCGCCTTGCGAATGTCGTCGCGCGCCCTGCGGATCGAGGCCAGGTCGGCCTCGATCTTTGCGCGGGTGCCCGGGTCGAGCTGCGCCAGCCGTTGATCGAAGGTTCGCTCGAGCTCCGCGCGCGCCGCCAGATAGTGCGGGTCGCTCGGCTCGCCGAGGCTTGCAACCACGCCTGCCGAGGACTCGATGGCCGGCGAGCCTCGCGGCGAGCCGTTCGGCAAGGTTTGCGCGGGCGGAGTCGCCGCGGGGGTCGACCCGTTCGCCAGGCCGGGGCTGCTCGTCGTCGGCCAGTATCCATCAACCATCACCCAGGTCAGGGCGGCGGCCAGGCAGATACCGGCCGCCGAGGCGGCATACGCCATCCAGGGCACCGAGGACAGACGGGGCGCGCTGCGCGGCGTGCGAACGATGCCGCGAACCACACCCGGCCAGAGATCCCTCGGCGGGGCGATCTCGGGCGACAGCCTCTTAAGCTCCTCGTCCACAGTCACACGCGTCTTCATGATTCCTCCGCTCCGAGCGCCGCGGCGAGCAAACCCCGGGCGCGATGCAGTTGAGCCTTGCAGGTGCCTTCCGCCACCCCCAGCACATTCCCCGCCTCCGCGTGGCTGTAGCCGTAGATGCCGACCAGGACGAGGACGTCGCGCGCCCCCTCCGGCAGCGCCGCAATGGCGCGCTCCAGATCGATTGCGACGCCATCGGGATCGGGTCGATCCGGCAATCCCGTCGCCGGCTCGCCGACTTCGTGCACGTTGCGCAGACCGCGACGCCGGGCTATGACGGTGCGGATGGCGATACGCTGGAGCCAGGTCGAGAAGCGACTGCGCTTCTCGAAGCGCCCGAGCCCGCGCCAGGCCGCCACGAACGACTCCTGCACGCAGTCCTCGGCCGCCTCGCGCTGGCCGGTGAGCCGCAGGCACAAGCCATAAAGGCGGGGCGCGAAGCGGCGATACAGCGCCTCGAAGGCCGCAAGATCGCCCTCCGCCGCCGCCGCGATCACGGCCGTCGGCTCGACGTTCTCGTCGCTCAAATCCATCAAGTGCAAGTGCCGTACCGATCCCACCATGCTTCCCGTCGATTCAAACTTGCAACGTTAGAGGCGAGGGGGCGGGGAAAGGTTTAAATGGGCCGATCGAATCCTGCCGAATCGCGATGCACGATGGAACTGGAGCCGAGCGGCAAAGCCGTCAGGCTCTCCATCACCCATACCATCGACCGCGAACCGTCGAAGTTCATCGAGGCGGTGTCCGGCGGCTGGCCGAAGATCCTTTCCAATCTGAAGTCGTTGCTGGAGACGGGGTCGATCGTTTTGCCCGACGCTTACCCAGCCGCCACCCAGCGGTAGTGGGATGCCGGCCACGTGCACGCGGCGCCATCGGGAAACCTTGTCCAGTACCGCAAAGGTTTCGAAACTGTATACAGAATTCGTATTAGACGCGGTCCCCCGCCGGCGGCACGCTTCGCGGATCATGGTCCGCCATCGCGCCTCCTTCGATCCCATGTTGCCGGTGAATGAGCCGCGGTGGCTGGTCGTGCGGCGCATGGATCAGCGGCTGGTCGAATCCACCTGCCTTGCGCCGCGAACGGACCTCAAGGCCGCATTCGTGCACGCCCTCGCCGCCTATGCGGATGCCGGTTGGACGCTGGAGCGCTTCTCGAGCGACGTGGCTTGTGCGTTTTGTCATCGGACGGACGAGCGCCGGATCATCAGCGTCGAATGCTTCGATCCGAAGAAGCCTACGCCGGCACGGCGCCTGAGGCCTGACCGCTGAGGCGGTGCGGCACGCCCGTGCCGGCTCGGAATGCTACGGCTTCGATGACACGGGATATCTCCTCAGTCGGGGACGCCTGGCCCGGTGGCATGGCAGCAAGCTGTTAAGGACTGCGGCGCGCATCATCGCGCGTCCATACGATTTTGCCCGTACAAGGCATCAGAAACTCCCCGATAACCGGCGAATATCCCATCGTCCGCAACAGCGCGAATGCCCGGATGTCGGCCCGAGGAAAAACTTCGCGCAAGCGCAAAGACGCGGCCAATAGCGTCCGACCTTTGGTCACCACGTCGTCGATGAGCACAACCTGCGACACCGCGGGGGCCTCGGCATGTTCAACGACCATCGTGTCGACATGGGTCTGTACGGACGGGCGTGCGCCCGGTGTCGCCGTCGCTGATTTGCGGACAGCGCGCACCCGACGCAGGCCGAACCAAATTGCCTTTCCAAGCCCGTGATTACAGAGCGCGATGGCCAGCCGCCCGCTCGCGGTGTCACTCACCCGCGCGGACGGGCTGCTGCCGGGCACCGGAACAAGGATCGCCGCGCGGGGGAAAAAGGACGCAAGGGACTGTGACCGCGGTGCCTCCGCGTCCACTTGGAGCGCCCGATCGACGAGCATCGTCACGTGACCTGCCTTGACTGACGCGCGCAGCAGCCGGGACGCGGCACGGGTGTCGCTCGGTGAATAGACATAGGAAGCGGCGAACGGCAGCTCGCGCAGGCACGGGGCGCTTCCGCCCGCCAAGCTCGCCACCTCATCGGCTGAGATCATCGTCGCGACCCTGTGATCTTGAGTTCTCGGGTCGCGGCCGCGCCTCCGCCAATTCCTGGCGTATCCGAAGCCAGTTCTCGCGTGCCTGGCGCTGCAGGTCTGCGAGGGTCGGCGGCGACACTGGCGGCTCTCCTGCCGGCGGGGCCGAGGCTGCTCGAGCGCTCTCGGCTGGTCGATTGGGTTCCGCGCGAGCGTCCTGCTGCGCGCGAACGTCCCGCTTCAGGCGCGCTTGCTCTTGCGCCTGGTAATCGGCGCGAATGCGCTCCGCCACCGGGCTGTAAAAGCCACGGCGCTCGACCTCATAAGCGACTCTCGGAATCCACAGTCGCGGCTCGCGGTCGATTCCCTGCGCGCGAAGCGTACGATGATCGATCCGTGCCTCGACGTTCGCCTCACGCAGTGCCTCATTGGCTACCGCCGCCCAGCGCTCCCTTACATGAAGCAGTTCGTCGATGGCCGGCCCCAAGCCGAGTGATCTTCTCGAACGGTCGCTGAGCTCGACCGTGGTTTTGGCCTCCAGTCCGTCGCGGCCGACCTCACGGGTGGTGGCGAGCAGGTGTGCATGGAAATTACGGGGATCGCTCCCGGGGAAGTCTCGTGGTGCGTGCACCGCCACATCGACCGCGAATCGATAGCGGTCAGCGAGCTCCTGCGCGAAAATCCTCGTCAAGCCCACGCGGCCTTGGATGTCGAGCTCCACCGGAAGGGCCACGAGGTACTCGCGCGCTACGCGAGCATTGCTGCGGCGCTCCGCGGCCTCCGCGGCATTCCACAGATTCGAGCGGTCCTTGGCCCAGCCGAGATCCTGTCCCTGGTATTCGCTCGGCAGCAGGATTTCCTTGTGCAGCACATCCTGGCGGTCGGTGTGGTCGTACGTGCGGCCGGTGCGCTCGTCGCGGATTCTTTCGCCCGATCGATAAGCTGCCGCGCCCGGGGCGCTGCTGCCGTTGGAGCGTCCGAAGGTTTTGAGATTGAGAAAGTACGATGCCACGGCCGTTCACGGGCATGCGTCGAATTCGATGAACTGCGGATCAATGGCGTACCCCGCCGCTGCAACCTGGAGGGCCTCGTGCACCGACAAAAGCTCGATGCTCGAGGCGGCGGCGGGACTCACCGGCAGAAACGCCCCTCCGGGCTCGCAAAAGAGCTCGTGGTCTTCCTGGAACGCACCACATTGCGAGCAGTGATTCGCCCAGTAGCTCCCTTGAGTCGCCGGACTCATGGCGAAGCGGTACATCGGAGCGAACGCCTGCAGGCGGCGCTGGACTTCGTCAGCCAGGGTTTCCACATAGAAGAGGAACCCGCCACGGGGAACGCTCTCCCACGAATCATGCCCGATCGACGAACCCTCGCCGATCCTCTGGTCCTCCTCGCTCATCGAGAGAACTTCATGGTGCGGTGGCAACATCAGTGCCACCAGGCAGGTTTGCGCATGACAATGCGGACACAGCGCTGCGGTTCTCGCGATCACGTAATGATCGGAGCGCACGTTGAGGCCACCGTCCTCGAGGTATTTCATGGGTTACCTTGGCGAAAACGGGCACCGATCGAAAGCCACCCTGCGCCATGCAAGCGATGAGGCAGTCTTCAAGTATCCGCAGAAGTCCGGCAGTTGCTCGATCTCCGATGGCATGACCGCCGCCTCCGTGATGAACTGCTCGCTGGTATTTTTGGAGCGCCGGGAACCGCGCGTGGACCAGGCGCCCTCGCGGTCACTGCCGCGCGAGATCTGGCGTCGCAGGACTTCGCGTTCCCCGATCAGGCGGGATGCGAATTGCGATGTACCGCCGTTTTCGCTGCCGGAGCAGCGTAAAATCAAGGTATTGCCGCAATTTTCCACAATGGTCTGTGCGTCGTGGGCTCCATAGCAGCCGGACACCTGCGCGATCGACTGAAAACCCAGGACGCAACGCCCGCCGAACTTCCGGAGGCGCGCGAGCGCATCCTTCAGCCCGTCGATGGGGCCCAGGGCATCCAGCTCGTCGATCACCAGCCAAAGCCGCTGATCGCGGTTTTCCCTGGCGCTCATGGCTTCGAAGATGGCGAGCCGCAGCCAGGTTGCAATCATCGATTTGAGCGCGGCGATCTGACCTGCCTGGTACGGCATGAACAACACACCAACGCCCGAGGGACCACGTACCCATTGACGGACCGAGAATGGTGCCGCCCTTTGGCGCTGGACATATTCGAATGCCGCCAGTGCGGATACGGCGACCGCCCGGATGGAGCCGAACATTCGGGAATTTTCACTTTCCAAAAACGGCTGTGCGGGTGTCCCCGCGACCCAGGGTCGCAATTCGTCGGGGGAAGCGGCCGACAAAAGCCGCCAGAGTTCCGCAGAGCTGCGATAACCGCTCTCTCGACGGCGTCGTAGAATCGCGCAGAGAAAGGTGCGTGCATACGCGCGCCATTCGCCTGCGGACGGATCGCCGCAGGACGGAATCAGGCCGCCCGCCAGTTGATCGACATCGTAGCTGTCGCTGATCTCCGAAAATGGATCCCATTTGACCGAACCGTCCTCGAACGGATTCAGGAGAATGTCGCCTCGATAGCGCTGAAAGAAGCGCGCGTGATAGCCGCCGTCTGGATCGGCGACCACCGCGCGATCGCCGCGCGCGAGCGCTGCGCTCAGGATTTCGCGGATGACCGTGGACTTTCCGGTACCGGTCGTTCCGATGATCTTGAAGTGTTTGGTCTCGTCGCGGCCGGGGATCGATTCCCCGGCAATTGTCACGGTCTCGGCCGGCGACAAGAATAAGTGGCGGGCCGCACTGCGCCGCGCGTTCCTGTTTCGGAGGATTACCCCGCGCTTGTAGGTTTCACGGGGCCGCTTGCGCATCGCTCGGGTGCATGCCGCGGCAGCGAGCACCAGCGCCGCTGCCGCCCATACCGCGTTTCGATCGAACAAGAGGTCGAACGCCGCGGCGGCGGGCATCGTCAATACCCCTCAACCACGAAGTAATCACCCTTGTCTCCGTATGCGGGCGCCGATTTGTCGATTCGAATGCAGATTCGTGCGGTCTCGCCGCAATGCCGCCATGTCGCACGGGCGCCCATCTGCTCGAGTCTTTTCAGATTGGCCTGAAGACGGTCGCGGCGATCTCTCAGAATTTCGATTTCACCGTTGGACGGGAGAACCCAGTGCATGAAGGCTGCGGGTATTGCCGTCGCCACCACCGCCAATGCGGCGGCCCATAGAAGACCGCGAAGGTCCGCAGCGCGCTGCATGCGCCGAAGCGCCCCGGCCGCACGGCAGCTCTCTGCGGTCAGTTGGGCGAGTTCTTCGACCAACGTGCGTCGAATTTCCCCGCGCACCACATCGTCCAAGTCTTCGGTATGCGCACGCAACCGCTCGAGATGCGTTTCGGCCATTCTCTGGTGAGCCTGCGCGCTTTCCATCAGGAGACCGAATTTCATGGAGGCCTCGTCGATCGGCGCCGCGAAATCACTCATGGGTCATTCCTTCAAGCGTTTTGTCGATTCTTACCTCGTGGGAACGCCGGGCTCGGAGAGTCTCGCCAAAAGGCTTTTCGGATCGATGCTGCTCCCGGACAGTCCTTATGTGCAGTCGAACCTGCTGCCACTCCGGCTCGGAGGCGCGCTTGAGGTAGCCCGAGAGGTCGGGCAGCTGCTCGATTTGCGAGGGGAGTACCGCGGCCTCGACGCTGTAATGCTGCCCATGAGAAATCGATCCGAGCATCTCGGAGAGACGGCGGCTCTTGGTCACCGTGGTCCGGAGCAACTCACGATCGCCGATCAGCTGCGAGGCGAAGCGCGCCGTACCGCCGCCCTCGCTGGCGGAGCATCTGAGGATCAGCGTGTTGCCGCAATTCTCGACCAGGGTGTGTGCATCACCCTGGCCATAGGTACTGGAGACCTGGGCGATCGACTGGAAGCCCAAGATGCAACGGCCGCCAAATTTGCGCAACCGAGCGAGTGCATCCTTGAGCCCGTCGATCTGTCCGAGCGCATCGAGCTCGTCCACGACGAACCAGAGCCGTCGTTCCTCGCCGGCCGGGTCCGCCGTCGCTTCGCTCGGGCCGTCCATGGCTTCGAACACCGCGAGGCGCATCCATCCCGAGATGGCTGACCTCAATCCGGCAATCTGGCCCGCCTTGTAGGGCATGAACAGTACACCCGGGCGTTGCTCCGCCACCCAGCGTCGGACCGAGAAGGGCCGTCCTTTTTGCTGAGCGACGTACTCGAGGGCTCCCACCGCGGAACTGGTCACCGACCGGATGGAATCGAACATGCGGCTGTTGTGCTGCTCCAGGAAGGGCTGCGCCGGGGTGGCGTATACCATGGCACGCAGTTCCTCTGCGTCGGCGGCCACCAGCAGCCGATAGAGCTCCGACACGTCCGTCACCCCGGCTTCCCAGGCCTGGCGCGTCACCGCAGTGAAGAAAGTCCTGGCGTATCCCCTCCAGCTGCGATCCGAACCGTCCTGATCCGGGATGAGAGAACGGGCCAATTGGTCGACGTCGTAGGGCGTCTTGATCTCGGCGAACAGATCCCACTTGACGGACCGTTCATCGAACGGATTCAGCACCACGTCGCCGCGGTGCGCATCGTAGAATCGATGCATGTAGCCGCCGTCCGGGTCGGCGAACACGGCGCGGTCACCGCGCGCCAGCGCCCCCTCCATGACCTCCCCGATCGCGGTGCTCTTGCCGGTACCGGTGGTACCGATGATCTTGAAATGCTTGGTCTCGTCGGATGCCGCGATCGGGCGGCCGGCGAGCGTAATTTGGGATCCACTTTCATGGCGGCGGACACGTGCCGCTGCACGCGCATCGATATCCGCGGACCGCTCCGTGACGACGGTGCCGCGCTGATAGACCTTGGGCGTCGCTTCGGGCTCCGCGAGTGTCTCGCCTCCCGTGTACCCCAGTGCCAAGGCGAGCGAAGCGGCAACCGCGGTTTGTATGAACCCATGCGGCGCCGCCCCGATGAACGAGAACGCTGGACCGGCGAGCCACATGCTCGCGCCAACGAGCGCGGCCAGCGGCGCGGCGACGAGCGGTGATGGCAGGAGCTTGTACCAGGCGCCCCCGCTGCGCACCAGACCCACCGCCATGGAAGCCTGAACCGCCCCATAGGTCAACAGGGCACCGTTCCAGCCTTGCGTCAAGGCGCTCAGCACGAGATAGCCCCGCGTTCCATGATCCGGCGCTTGCGAGCCGGGTCGTACCAAATCTCCTTGATGAATCGCTCATGTGATTCGACCCCGAACTGGATGACGACATCGATCAGCAAGTAGAGCAGGCTCTTGATGTCGCTTCGAGACAGATCTCGTCCGCCGGGGTTTTGCTTTACGAGCAGCACCAATTGCTCGAAGGCGAGATCGGCACTGGCCGCATGAATACTGGTGATGGATCCGGGATGGCCGGAATTGACATTGCGCAGATAGTCGAAGGCCTCCTCGGCGCGCAGCTCGGCCAGCAGAATCCGATCCGGCTTCATGCGCAGGCAGCACTCCAGGAGCTGCTTGGGCGTGACCCGCGCAACACCCTGATCGTCTTTGGAATAGAACAGGCGCACGTGATTCGGGTGCCGGTCGAGCACGAGCTCGCGGGCGTCCTCGATGGTGATGAGCCGCTCCTCCGGCGGTATTTCACGGATCAGGGCTTTGGTCCATGTCGTCTTGCCGGACCCCGTAGGACCTGACACCAGGATATTCTTCCGGCTGCGCACCGCGAGGCGCATGAACGCCGCGTAGTCGGCAGACCCCAACCTCACGAGCAAGTCCTGTTCGGTGTCATCGAGTGCCTGGGCGGCGCGGCGCGTGCGCCGAAAGATCCCACGGCGCTCGAGAGCGTCGATGCTCCATGTTTCATCCGGCGGACGCCGGATCGCGATGGCAACGCACTCGGCGGTGGTTGCCGGCGGCAGTACGATTTGTACCCGCTCACCGCCGGGGAGCGAACCGGAGAGCAACGGCGCACTCGCGTCGATGCGCTGTTGAGTGGAATTGGCCACCAGCTTCGCGAAGCGCAGACACCAGTCGAAATCCGCGTGCGGCAAGCGCTGACATTTCCACCCGCCCCGCGTCTCCACGAAAGCCTCGTGCGGCCGGTTGATGCAAAGCTCCGTCACCTCCGGATCGGCCAGCAAGGGGTTCAAGGCATCCAGCGTGAGCGCCAAGGCGGAAACCGGGGCAGCCCCGGGCCTTGGCGGACGGCTATCGAGCCTCGGTGTTTCGCAGCTCATAGACCGACCTGAAATCCACATCGCGCGCCACCAGCACCTGAATGCGGTCGCCATTTTTCTTGGTCACCGTGGGCGCAATATTTACCGTCCCTTTGAGCACCTCGGTCATCACGCCCTGGGAAGCGGACGGATCGACGATGACGCTGCTGCCGCTGTTGCGCGTCGCAACGGTCTGCACGGCGCCATCCACGATGGAAATGAGCATGGCGGCGCCAAATCGCTCCCAAAAGTGGCGATTGACTTCGCCCGGAAGTCCGGAGCGTCCCAGCTCGTCCGCCCCGGGCGAATCCAGCGGCACCACGACGCCTGCCGGAGTACGTGCTTCGGTCCAAAGCACGAACACGCGTGCAGTACCCTGTTGCACCTGACCGCGCGTTTCGCCGATGAGCTTGGTGCCGCGCTCGAGCAGCACCACTTTACCGTCCACGCCGAAGGTATCCGCCGCCAGGATGCACGTGGTCATGCCGGGGAGCGAGGAGTCGATGGCGGTCTCGAGCGTGCAATCGATGAAGGCGCCCTTGGGGAGCAGCAGCCGCTGGGCCGGCAGCATTTGCGCGCGCGCTGGCATCGTCGCTGGGGCTCTCAAGAGCGGTGCCAGATCTCCCGATTCGGCTGAGGAAGAACCTGCGGCAGGCGCGGCGCCCCCAAGCCCATAGCCCAACGTCAAAGCGCGGGCGGGCTGATCCGTCGCCGATGGCGCACCGCCGGTCGCGATCGACCCGTTGGAAAACACGACGCCCGATAACTCCCGTGCCAAAGCAAGCTGTTCCGGCGTTGGCGGCGGTGGCGCGCCGTACGGGTTCGCAATGGACGTCTGGGTTAACGGAATTTCCGTGAGCGTGGTGGCCGCGAGCGGTGCCGAGAGATCGTCGGGAGGAGCTGGAGGCATGATGACGTCCAGGGGGGGCAACGGCAGCGGCGGCGGATCGATTCTCCCGATGCTCGGCAGCGCTGCATCGCCCTGTGCCCGGCTCGCCGATGCATTTTGAGCGCTTTGTCTCTCCCGGCTCTGCCGGTTCATGCTGTTCGCGTAGTACCAGGCGAGCGATCCGATACCCAGGACACTCATCAGGGACAACGCCAGCACGCTGCTCAGCCGGGACTGCATGGAAGCGGCACGATTGACGAGCGTCGCGCCGCGCTCGCCGACGACCTCGTCCGGAGGTAGCTCCTCTCCCTTCATGGGGCGACTCCCGGCACGTCGCGCTCGACATCGGGCGCGACCGTTCCGGATCCAAGGCGCAGACCGCCACCGGCAAACCCCTGATTGACGATGCACCCCGTCAGCTTGCCGCGCCTCAGGATGAACCGGTGCGCGACTCGATGGATGATCACGTCTCCCCCCTCCATGCTGAAGTTGAGCAACGACTCGGTACCGTCGGCGTTGTGGACGAAGACCGCCGGCAGATCCGCGTTGGCGGCAAATCGCAAACGCGTATGGATGCCGTCATCCGAGGCCGCCGTGGGCTTCAATTCCGGGGTGCCGCAATACCAGTAATCGATGTTCTGCGGGCGTTTAGCGGACGCTTCGCCCAGCGCCGCCTCGATCCGCTTGGCCGACCGCTCCGCAGCCGAGGCCACGGCCGCCGCGGGCGGGTAGACGAAGCGCACCGCATAGATCACGTCCTGATCGTCGAGCCCCGGCCGCTGTGAGGCGGTGTAGTCGATCTGATAGCGCCGACGGTTCGTGAGCACGGTGAGATTGGTGGCAACCTTGGCGGCCTTCGGCTTCAAGAACAGGTGGTTATCCTGGCCGAAGTAGGACAGACCCTCGATATCGCCCGCGCCCAACCCCACGAAGATTTCTCCGGGCTCAAACTCGAAGTCGATTTGGTAGCCGACGAATCCCCGTACGCGATACACCTGGTTGCCGTCGTAAGGCGCCGATCGGACGCGCGCATCGGCGGCACCGCGGGCCGGAACCATCTCGGCGGGCGACGGCTTCGCGAGCACCAGCGCGGCCAGCAGTGTGATCGCCGACGGGAAGCAGCGCGCCGGCAGACGCATCGGGCGTTTACGAATCATGATGGTGATCCTTGTCGGTCTGTCCATCGACTTCGGCCTCCGGCTCGGTCTTGAACTCCACCACCTTGAATCCGAGCGGATTCCAGCGCCGGGTCTTGGGATCTTTCGCCGGATCCGCATACGCGAATTGAATGCTGGCCACCCAGTGGCTGAATAGCTCCTCGGATCCCGCTCCTTGCCGCAATGCCTTGAGATAGCGCACCTGGGCGAGGTCGGCGAGCCCGTTTGCACGCGTGAAGAAGCTTACGGAGGTGACCTGAACTCGGACCGTGCTGCCGTCCTTGTGCACGTTCAGCGGGGAGGCCGGATTGGTGGCAGTCCACTGGGAATACCAGATCTGATTGCGCGCCGGTGAATGGAAGGCTCCGCATTCCTCGTAATCGCTCTCCGCGGTCGAGAAGTTGAAACGTTCGCAGGTCATGACGTAATGCGTCAGGAAGTAACGCGTCACAGATTCCTGCGGGGTGGCGCGGCCGTCATAGGTCGGTACCACATCCACGATTCCGGTGGTATTGTCGACGCGCACGACGAACGGCTCGACCCGCTTCAAGGGCATGAGCATCATCAGCGCTGCGGCACAGGCGATCGCGCACGTCCATCCCGCACCCGCTACCCAGCCCGCCACCCTCACGCTGCGCCGGCTTTGCTCGACACGGTCCGCGTCCCAGGATTCGGCTTCGCCGAAGTACGCTTCGAGATCTGATTTCCCGCTCACGGAGATCTCGGTCCAGAAGGCGCGGTCCCGGCGGTGATCGTGGCGGGCTTGGACGGCATTGCTCTCGACAATGACGGCGATGCGCTGGCCGGTTGGTTGATCGGCTGCAGGTGCGAGTCGCACCTGACCGCATGCCTTGCGCACGCCGCGAGGCCCACGCAGAACCACAATACTGTTATACGCATTCGACTCTCCTTGTTTCTCGCCCAAATCATTGCCTCAGCCTCCCAGGGAGGGGTCGTCGTCCATCGAGACCGCGGCCGGCGCCGGGACATCGGTTCGCGGCCTTACCATCCCCCCAACGAACGCCATCACCTTGCGGCCCTGCTTTCGACCCGTTTTGGCAATTTGATGCGCGCCGAAGCGCATCGGCCATGTCGTGTATCGATTCGACATGCCCCAGCGCAGCGTTCCACTGACCGCGCCGAAGCTGCTGAGCGCCAGCCCGCCCGCAAGGCCGGCGGCGATCGGCATGATCTGGCGCAGGATCAGAAACACCAGCACGGAGATCAGCAGCATGTTCAGTGCATCCACGGTGAAAATCGCACTGCCGCGCGCGGCAGTCTGGGCGGCATAGGACTCAACGAGCTGCAGCAGCAACGCGGCAACCATCACCGTGAGGATGGTAATCAGTGCGTAATTCGCGAGCTGCGCGATCCAGGCCGAGAACATTTGCCGGGTGGCCTCGAAGAACAGCATGGCGATGAACAGCGGACCGAGTGCGAGCAGCACGGCAAGCGCGATGTTGGAGAGCGCTATCAAAAACATGACATACACGCACAGCAGCCCCATCAGGCACCACACCACCATGGCCGCGAAGCAGAAGCCGGGGCTGATCGAGCTCCAACCCTTGGTCCACAGGTTTCCGGCGACAGTGCCTCCGCTGTTCCAGATCGCATCGACCGTTGCGACAGGATCTTGCGCACCGACGACCGCCGCGGCCAACTGTGCCGGGGCGTGGTAGAACGTATCCACGAGCACGGTGTTGTAAAGCCACAGGTTGAGGCCGACGCCCAAAATGACGGCCAGTGCAATGATCCGTTTCAAGCCGGCGATGAGCGGCTCCTCGATCTGCCCCGTGAGCTGCAGATATCCCCAACCCATCACATAAATCACCGCCATGGTGATTACCGCGGGTTCGAGCGCCGCCGCCAGCCTTGCGGTGTTGGTGCCGATGTAGGCGCCCAATTGTCCGTTGAGCCAGTTCCAGAATGTCGCGAAGAATCCCATGACCGTCACGGCACCGGCTGAAAGCGGGTTTGGAACCAGCCCTGTTCCGCGATCGACAGCTCGAGGTTGCGCTGCGCGTTCGCGGCGTTGAGGGCGTCGCCCGCCTGCCCCAGGACCTGGAGCTTGGTCTGTTCGTTCTGCAGCATCCCGAGTTCGGCAGTGATCCTCGCCTGCAGATCGAGAATGGCCTTCTGATCGCCGGCGGAGCCGATCGCAGAGATCAAGCTCTGTAAGGCCGCGAATCGGCCGCTGGAATTCGCAAGCGACTCCTGGGCAAGGGACTGCCGCAAGGCCGCCGCCTGCCGTGCGGCGACGATCCGCTGCTGATCGGCCGGAGAGAGAGTGGCGAGCTGCGCGGGGGTGAGCACCGCATTGGCGTTCACCGCGTTGCGTACATCCAGGCTCAGCCCGGGATACGAGCCGCTGCCTTGCATCGCGCTCGTCAGCTGCACGGAGCTCGTCGGAAGGTAATTGCGATTCGTGCCGCTCAGCAGCGTCTGCATTCCGCGGCTCCCCGACATCGACTGCAGGGTATTCTCGGCCTGCTGCAGTTGCGCCTGCGCGGTGATCAGTTGCTGACTCATGGTCTTGACCTCCTGAATCAGCTGCGTGATCGCGCCGACATCGACGACTGCCCATTGCGCCCTCGCGGCGGGCGCTGCAGCCAGCGAGATGGTCAGGCCAACCCATAAGCCCCGGGTCAAACGCGTGAACATGGACTGTCTCCTACCGAGTGCGGACGCCGTGGGACAATGGTCGTGAACCTTGAGTATTCGAGGACAAAAATGACGGCAGCCACGCGGCGGGGTCGGCGCCGTGCGTCGCCATCAAGGCGTTCATACGGGCGAGTTGCGATGCGCGGCCGGAGATCACGGCGAGTTCCGCATCGAAGCCTTTCAGGTCAAGCTGGCACACCACACTGTGGTGCGACTGCTTGACGAGAAACATGCGCGATCCTGGTTCGAGCTCCTCCTTGATGAGGCAAAACTCGCGTTCGGTGAGTCCGAAACCTTCCGTGTACTCCGCGTGGCTCGCATCCGCGTTCGGGAAAAATACTTTCGTGGGTGTCTGCTCGACCAGGGTGCGGCTGATGGGACTTTGCAGCACGTCGCTCGGGCTCTGCGTCGCCAGGCACATGACGGCGTTCAGTTTGCGCCAGGTCTTGGGACCGTCCTTCGCGAAGCCCTCGAAGGCGGCATCGGACAACAGACGCCAGAACTCATCCATCCAGCAGACCAAACGGCGTCCGTCGAGAAGCCCACGCACAAGATGAAAGAGATAGAGCGTGATGGCGGGGCGTGTCCGAGCGTGATCCAAGAACTCCGTGACATCGAAACCGATGACCGATCGTCCTTGCAGCCGGGTTGCGAGGGTATCGACCGGATTGTCGAACACCCAGGCGTAATCGCCGTGACATACCTCGCACCAGCGGGCCAGCCGCGCGTGCACCCCTTCCGGATCGGTCGGATCCAAGAATTCGATCAGGCGCGACAGGCGGCGCGCCGATACATCGAGCGAGAGGGTTCCGCGCAGCGCCTGGTCCAGATCGGCGTGTTCGCGCGTGCGCCGGATCCCCCCAGCCGTAGCGAAGCCCGCCAGTTCCGCCAGCCACACTTTGAGAAACTCAACGTTGGAGGGTGAGACGGGCAGCTGCAGCGGATTGAAGCCCGTGGGAATGCCGCTCTTCAGTGGAAAATACTCGCCGCCCAATGCACGCACGAGGATCTCGAGTCCGCGATCCTTGTCGAAGATGACCTGCGTGGTGTCGCGACGGACGAGAGTCGCGATCAGAAATCCGATCAACACCGTCTTGCCCGATCCGGTGGGACCGCAAATCAACGTATGGCCGGTGTCCTTGCGGCTGCCGCCATCCGGATCGGCCGGATCGCTGGCGTGCAGCGAAAAGTAATAGGGGGATCGGGCGCTCGTAACGAGCAGCGCGAGCGCCTCTCCCCAATGGTTCCCGTCCGCTCTGCCGAGCGGATAGTTGTGGAAAGGCGCCATCGCGGCCAGGTTGCGCGAGGTTACCGGCGCCCTTCGCGGCCTGAACGGAAAATTACCGGGAAGCTGCGCCCAGAACGCGGCCTCGAGCGCGAGGTCCTCGCGAGCCACCAGCATACCCGTATCGGCGAGCAAGCTCCTGGCGAGGGCAACATGATCGTTCAGTGTCTTGAGGCGCCCGGGCCCGGGCGCCGACCCTCCGGAATCCGCAATGTCCGTCATGACCTGCAGCGAGAAGTGATGGTCGCCCATGACGAACGCGTTGCTGGTCAGCGCATCCAGGGCATCCTTCAGCTCGGCGGCCTGCGATACCGCAAAGTCACCCGCGTTGGCCATGCGGTTGAATTGGCGCTGCAGCAGCGCCTGCCCGCTGGCCTTGCTCAGGAAAGCGAAGGATTGTGTGAGCACGAACGGCATGGGGGCCGACAGCAGCCGGTCGTACATGCCGGTCACCGTGGGCGTCGGATATTCCTTGATGCCCAGGATGGCCGCCACCCTGGTCTCGTCGGCCGATCGATATTCGATCGCTTCGGTTCCGAAAAACAGGCGCACGCTCGCCAGGCATTGATGGAGCGGGCCGCGGGGCAGCGCGATACGGCAGCGTTCGCCGTTGATGAGCAGAGCCAGGTACTCGAGGAGCGAAGAGCACCAGAGGGTGCCGTGCCGGTAACAGCCGAGCCCCTCCGGCTCGTAGCGCGCCAAGGAGGCGCGGAGCGTCTGGGCGAGCTTGTCGCAGGCATCCAGGGCATCGACCAGCTCGGCGCGGATAGCGTCCCCATGTGTCTTGGCGATTGCGCGCGACAACAGCCCGGTCGCTCTTCCGGCAACCGGTCGATACAGCACCGCGAGATACAGCTCATTGAGCATGAGCGTCTCCTCGCGCAGCCGGCGTCGATATCGCCGCTGCAGTTCGGCGGCGAACCCGCCGGCATCCCGTCGGTCCGCACTCCCCGCGGCCTGCGGCTCCCCGATGGCCGCGCGGCGTCGAATCACATGAGTCCACATCGCCACGCCGGGATTCGCGATATTCCTCCACAACACGTTGAGCCGCTCGTGCCAGTTGTTGAGCTGGGCGTCATCGCTGGTCTCGAAGCTGGCGCCGCCCAAACGGAAGGCCTGGAGGTAATCGCCGAATTCCGTTCGGATCACGCCGTCGGCCACGTGTGCCCGATACGGGATGCGCTGAGCCGAGGTGAATTCGCGGCGCAGCGCCGCAGCATGTTTCAGCGCCGGCATGACATCTGCCCCGCGCCGCGGTGAGCACACACCAGCTCAACCTGGTCGGGGCGCCTGCGGCAACCCCGATGCGCCAGGTCGACTTCGAGCGGCGAATAGCTGCTCGCCTTCCACTGGCGCAGATTGGCGAAAGCCGCGGGTAATCGCGTGCGCGCGCACAGCAGTGCCAAATCGAAGAATCTTGCGTCGCGGGCACAGAGCAGCATGCAGATTCCATGGATCGGTGCACCGAGCATCAGCGTCAGCAAGTTCTTCGTCACCAGGAACGCCTCCAGGGTGAATACCAGGTTGAAGAGAAGCGCCGAGTACGTGACGCCCCAGCGCATCGGCGGCCGCGTCGCACCCACGAACAATGGATCCGTTGCGAGACCGGCATTGAGTTCGTGCATGACGGCCTAGACCCCGAACATCCCGCGCACCCAGGTCACGATTTGCGGCGCTCCGAAGGCGATCGCAATTCCCAAAATCGCGCCAAGGCACCACCCCCACGACATTCGATTCGCCATCGCCATGCCGCCCAGGACCATGATCAAAATGATCGCGACCGGTGTGAGCCACGCGAGAATGTTGGTCTGCAGCGCCGTGGCGCCCGTCATGAACGGCGAGGTTTGAGCCCAGGACAGCTCCGGCGCGCAGACCGCGAATGACAGAACCAGAGCGGGAAGCGCAATGCGTGACCAGAGCGATCGATCGATGCGGGGGTGGTGCATGGCCAGATACCTTTGGGTAGCGCAGATGGCGATCGGGACGCGTCAGGTTTCCGATTCGAACGCCCCGATCGCATGATCTTCGCGCCGGGCGAGCTCTTCGCGTTTGGCTTTGCCGGGGGCGCCGAATCGAAACGTATCTGCGACGAAGGAATGACCGTATTGCATTTCACCCTCCTTGTCGGTCCAGTTGTCGGCCCTGATGTGCGCCTGAATGATCAACTGGTCGCCCTTACGCGCGTTCCTGGCGATCGCTTCGCCCAATCCTCCGAAGGCAACGAAATACAGGCTCGTGACCGCTTCCTTGGCGTTGCCTTCCTCGTCCTTGCCGGCATAGTCGTTGCCGACCAAACAAAACCGCGTGAACGTCGTGTCTCCTTTGACGTTGAGCTCCGGATTCTTCGCGAGATTGCCGACGGCGGTGACATTGAAGCTGTTCATGAATTTCTCCCCTTACTGTTGGATGCGCGACGCCCGATGAATCCGCCGCGTGGGAGGCAGTGTGTAGAATCGGGCTCGCGCCGAGAATCCATTAAAGCGGCCTGAACAGCGAGAAAGACCGCGGCGAGTCATTGACATAAAAACTATGCATAATCGCCCGATGAATGACTTGACCGAAAGCACCGCTCCACGCGCGCCACGGGATGGCCGGCCGGCCTTGGCGGTCGACAAGCTACGAAAGCAATACGCAAGCGTCACCGCGCTCGACGACGTGTCCTTCACGGTGGGGCGCGGCGAGATCGTCGGCCTGCTGGGGCCCAACGGCGCCGGCAAGACCACGACCATCAACATGATCTTGGGCGTGCTCGAGCCCACGGGCGGCAGCGTCACGATCGATGACGTCGACATCGCCAAAGATCGCGCGCGGGCGCTCAAGCGCACCAATTTCGCGGCGGTGTATGCCTCGCTCCCCGGCAACCTGACGGTGGGCGAGAATTTGCGCTTCTTCGGGCTCCTCTACGGGATCGTGTCGTTGAAGCGGCGCGTCGGGGAACTTCTCGAGGAATTCGATCTCATCCACCTGCGCGACACGAAGTGCGGACTTCTGTCCTCGGGGGAGCAGACACGCGCCGCGCTCGCGAAGGCGCTCATCAACGAGCCGACTCTGCTGCTGCTCGATGAGCCCACGGCATCCTTGGATCCGTCCGCCGCGCTGACCATCCGGGAGCGCATCGTCAGGCTCGCCGCTCGCGGCGGCTGCGGCATCCTCTGGACCTCGCACAACATGCTGGAGGTGCAGTCGGTCTGCGACCGTGTGCTGTTCCTCTCGCACGGCAAGGTGCTGCTCGAGGGCGATCCGCGCTGGTTGCCGCAGGCGCACGGCGCCGCGAGCCTCGAGGAGCTCTTCATTCGAGTGGCGCGCGAGCCGCTCGACGGCGACCTGGCGGCTGCCGCGGTCGCGGCTCGATGAACGCGCGCCCGATCGCCGCCATCGTCCTGCGTCAGTTCTTCCTGCTGCGTGGAAGTCCCGTGCGGCTGTTCGGTTCGGTGGTCTGGGTGACCATCGACATCGTCTTGTGGGGCTTCATCACACGCTATTTGAATACGGTGAGCGGGAGCGGCGTCAATTTCGTGCCGACGCTCCTGGGCGCCGTGCTCCTCTGGGACTTCTGCGAGCGCGTCATGCAGGGCGTGGGTACGGCCTTTCTGGAGGATGTCTGGTCGCGCAACCTGCTCAATCTCTTTTCCTCGCCGCTGTCGATTTCCGAGTACGTGACCGGGCTGGTGCTGACCAGCGTCATGACGTCGAGCCTCGGGCTCATCATGATGCTGATCGTGGCGCTGGGGATCTTTCATTTGGAGCTGTTCTCACAGGGGCTGCCGCTCGCCGCCTTCGTGCTGGTCCTGTTCGTCTTCGGCATCACGCTCGGGATCGTCGCGACCGCCATGGTGCTCCGCTTCGGTCCTGCATCGGAATGGCTGATGTGGCCTCTGGCGGCGCTGTTGTCGCCGTTCGCAGCGGTGTTTTATCCGGTGTCGGTGCTGCCCGCGTGGATGCAGGGGATCGCACGCGCGCTGCCACCGAGCTATGTGTTCGAGGGCATGCGAAGCCTGCTCGCCGGAGGCGGGTTCCCGGCGGGGTTGCTGCTGCGCGGAACGGCCGTCGCGGCACTCGAATTGCTGGCCGCGGCGTACGTTTACGGGCACGTGTACCGGCGCGCGGTGCGCACGGGACTGCTCGCCCGGTACAGTGCGGAGGGCGCGACATGACGACACCCGTCACCGTACCGCCGTCCACCGCCGCCGTCACACCGTCTCCCGACCCGTTGCCGCCCGGCGCTGCGACGTTGCCGCCCGCCGCCGGCATCCCGTTGCGGGTGATACCGCCGCTGATCAGTACCGCGCTCATCATGGTGGGCGCCGGCGTCATCGCGTCGCTCCTGCCGCTGCGCTTCTCCGCGATGGGGCTGTCGCCCGGCGTCATCGGTATCATCGCCACCGCCGAGGCGCTCGGATTCCTGGTGGGCTGCCTGCATGCGCACCGGATCATCGCGCCGGTCGGGCTGGAGCGTGCCTACGGCGCCTTCGCCGGCATGAAGGCGGTCGCGATACTGAGCCTGTACTTCGCGCAGAGCGTACCGGTGATCGCGCTGTTTCGTTTCATCATCGGCTTGAATGCCGCGGGCCTCGCGATCATCGTCGAGAGCTGGCTGAATGCGCTCGTGCCGAACGAGCAGCGCGGCCGCGTGCTCACCATCTACGTGCTGGTGTACGGTCTGTTTTACGGCGCCGGCCAGCTCATCGGCCAGAACATGAACGTAGGCGGCCCTGAATTCCTGATCGTCGCGGGCATCTCGACCACGCTCGCGTTGGTTCCGATGGTGGGAATCGACGTGCGCGCACCGGCGTTGCCCCACAAGATCAAGCTGGAGATCTTCAAGGCGCTATCCACCTCGCCGGCGAGCGTCCTGGCGTGTCTCTTGAACGGACTGATCCTCACCGGCTTCTTCACCGTCGGACCGCTGTTCGGGGTCAAGATCGGCTTCGACCAGCAGCATGTCGTGCTGCTGATGGCGTGCGTATCCCTGGGCGGTCTGTTTCTGCAATGGCCGATTGGCTATGTTTCCGACAAAGTCGACCGCCTCTACGCGTTGATTGGCTTGGGCGTCGGCGTGCTGGCCATCTCCGCCGTGCTGATGACCGTGGATCGGCGCACACCTTTCGGCCTGATCGGCATTCTGTTCGCCATATTCGGGGGCCTCGCGGAGAGTCTGTATGCCGTGGGCGTCGCGCACGCCAACGACCGCGCCGACAAGAACGATTACGTCGCCCTCTCCTCGACGCTTCTCTTCATCTGGGCGCTGGGTGCCGCGATCGGGCCGACCACCGGCACCTACGCCATTCAGCTGGTTTCGCCGAGCGCGTTTTTTGGCTACGTGGTGGTGCTCACCGTCGCCTTCACGGTATTCGCGCTTTGGCGCCTGTATCGGCGCAAACTCGACCGCGTGGTCGAGGAGCGGGAAGAGTTTCTTGCCTATCCGCAGACCTCGCCGCAGATCTACGAGTGGCTGCCGTATCATCGGGAGGCGGCGGGAAGTCCGGCGGCAGGAAGTCCGGCGCCGGAAACCCAGGCGCCGGGTGCGCTGGCACCGGCAACCGGGGCGCCGGCTTCGAAGGACACTCCGGCGCAGGGCGCAACGTCTGCGTCTGCCGACGGTCGGGCGGCTTCGGGGGAGGGAATATGAACATCGGCGCTATGTCCATGAGCCTCAAAGGCGTGATGACCACGCGACTGGTCAGTGTGGAGATCGACGACCCGCTGGCCGTCGTGAAGCAGATCTTCGACTCCGTGAAGTTTCACCATCTCATCGTGGTGGACTCGAACAAGAAGCTCTGCGGCGTGATATCGGACCGGGACCTGTTGCGGGCCTTGAGCCCTTATATCGGAACGCTATCCGAGAACGCCCGCGACACCGCGACGCTGCACAAGCGGGTGCATCAGATCATGAGCCGGCAGCCCGTGACATTGCCGCCCGAGGCGACCGTCGCGGATGCCGTGAAGGTGTTCCTCGAGCACCGGGTCTCGTGTATTCCGGTGGTCGGACCGGGCTTCAAGGCGGTGGGCATCGTCAGCTGGCGGGATGTTCTGAAATCGATCACGTTGCCTTAAAGTAGCGTCGCGCCGGGCACACCGTATGCGGCGAACGCAAAGAGTTGAAAACATTGTAATCTTCTGCCGATGCAGCCCTTGAAGACAAATCGCGGCAGCCGCGCGATTCTCGCCGCTTCGCTCGGCAATTTACTCGAGTGGTACGACTTCGCGGTGTACGCGGCGTTCGCCATTTACATTGGCGCGAATTTCTTTCCCCACGACAGCCCGGGCGCCGGCCTGGTCAACGCCTTCCTGGTGTTCGGGCTGGGATTCGTGATCCGGCCGCTGGGCGCGATCTTGCTCGGCATCTACGGCGATCGGGCGGGCCGCAAGGCGGCATTGACTGCCACCATCCTGATCATGGCGGCCGGCACGCTCATCATTGCCGCAGCGCCCACCTACGCAGCCATCGGCCTCGGCGCACCGCTGGCGCTGCTCGCGGGCCGGCTCCTGCAGGGATTCTCGGCGGGCGGAGAAATCGGCAGTGCGACCGCGTTTCTGGTGGAGCATGCCCCGCCCTCGCGCCAGGCGCTGTTTACCGCATGGCTGCAGGCGAGCATGGGAATGTCGAATATTCTGGGGGCGCTGGTGGCGTTCACCATCACCTCGCTCCTGACGCACGATGACATCGTCCGTTGGGCCTGGCGCGTGCCGTTCATCCTCGGCCTCGCCATCGTGCCGATGGGCGTCTATTTGCGGCGCACCTTGGAGGAGACGCCGGCCTTTCGCGCCGAGCTGGCGGTCGCGCGCGCCGCCCGTCAGCCGTTGCGCCGCGTGTTCCATGACCATTGGCCGGAGCTCGCGGCGGGATTCGGCATCTCGATCCTGTGGGCGGCCGAGGTCTACGTGCTGTTGATCTTCATGCCGGTGTTTTTGCAGAAAGCGCTCGGCTTCACGGCCGCCCAGGCGTTCGGCGGCTCGCTCGCCGAGAACGTCGTGTTCGTGATCGGCTGTTTCGCATTCGGCGCTCTGGCGGACCGCATCGGTCACCGGCGAATCCAAGCCTACGGAGCGGCGCTGGCGCTCGTCACCCTGCTGCCGCTGTTCGCGTGGCTGGATCATTCGCGCTCGATGGGCGTGCTGATCGTCGTGCTCTCGTCCTGCGCCATCATGGCGGCAAGCTTTTCGGGCGTTGCGCCGACGACGCTGTCGCGACTCTTCCCCACCCCGGTGCGGGCGACCGGAGTCTCGCTGGCCTACAATGCGGGCTTCACGCTGTTCGGTGGATTCGCCCCCGCGATTCTCGCCAAATACATCGCCTCGGGCACGGGCGCTGCCCGTGCGCCCGCGTGGTTCGTCATGCTCGCGGCGATTCCGGCGCTCATCGCACTGAGATTCGGAGCCGGGCGGCGAGCGGTCCCGGCACCGCTCGCGCTCGAGTCACGCTGATGGCCGAGGAGGCATGGGCCGACCCCGGCGGTCTCGACCGCGAGACCTTGCGGCGATTGTCGCGCCGCTCCGATGCGCTCGGGATTCGGCAGCTCGCCCTGCACGCACTCCTGCTAGGGGCCACTTCGTGGCTGATATTCGCGAGTCGCGGACGGCTCTGGCTGTTGCCCGCGATGCTGGTTCACGGGATTGCACTCGACTTCTTGTTTTGCGCGCTGCACGAGAGCGTGCACCGGACCGCATTCGCGAGCCGCAGCCTCAATGACGCCGTGGCCTGGGCCGCGGGCGCGCTGCTCCTCCTGCCGCCCGAGTTCTTCCGCGCGTTTCACTTCGCCCATCATCGCTTCACGCAAGACGCGACGCGCGATCCTGAGCTCGCCCGCCCCCCGCCGGCGACGCTCAAGGCCTATCTCCGGCAGATCTCCGGCATTCCCAACTGGACCCAGCGCGTCACGGTGACTCTGCGGCACGCGACGGCCGGGCGGGTGCGCGAGCCGTTCGTAGCCGTCGGCAAGCGAGCCGCCATCATCCGCGAGGCGCGCGTTCTGTGCGCGGTGTATGCGGCCATATTCGCCGCCTCGGTCATTTTCAGGTCGCAGACCGCACTCATCTACTGGATCGTACCGGCCGTGCTCGGTCAGCCGTTCCTGCGGATGTATCTGCTGGCCGAGCATGCCGGATGTGTCGCCAAAAACGACCCCTATGCGAACACGCGCACCACCTACACCAACCGCTGGGTGCGCGCGCTCACCTGGCAGATGCCGTTCCATGTCGAACATCACGCCTTTCCGGCGGTGCCATTCCATGCACTGCGGGAAGTCAACGAGTTGATCCGCGCGCGCATCGAAGTGAGCGCGCCGGGCTATCTCGCCTTTCACCGCGCGCTGATCCGCCGCCTGCTGGCGCCGCGGGGCCTCGCGCCTGAAGAGGCATCCTGATGTGCGGCCGTTACGTGTCGCCCGAGGAGGCGGCGATCGAGCGTGAATTCAATCTGTTGCACACCGAGTGGCAATTTCCGGCGAGCTTCAACGTCGCGCCGACCCAGCAAGTTCCGATCGTGCGGATGCACGACGGCGAGCGCCAGGGCGTGCGGCTGCGCTGGGGGCTGATCCCTTACTTCGCCCGAGGCATCCCCCCCAAATACTCCACCATCAATGCCCGCATCGAAACCGTGCAAACCGCCGCCTCTTACCGGGGACCCTGGAGCCGCGGTCAGCGCTGCCTGGTGGTCGCGCGCGGCTTCTATGAATGGCAGACGCAGACCGACGGCAAGACCAAGGTGCCCTACTACATCCATCTCAACGACCAGGACATTTTCGCGTTCGCGGGACTTTGGGATGCGTCGCGCAACGATCGAGGCGAGAGGGTCGAGTCCTGCACGCATCTCACCATGCCTGCCAACGGCCTGCTCGCGCAGATTCACAACACTCAGCGCCGCATGCCGGCGATCCTCGCCAAGGAAGACCGGCAGGCATGGCTCGAGGGCACGGCGGAGGAGGCCTGGGCGGCCTTGAAGCCCTACCCGGACGAACACATGGTGGCGTGGGCGGTGAGCACGCGGGTCAACAAACCCGCAAACGACGATGCCGCCCTGATCGAGCCACAGAGTTCGCGAACCGGCGAGTAGCACGCTGGGGCCTTCGGCGCTGGGGCCTTCAGCGCTGGGACCTGCGGCATGGACCCGCGGCGCGAGATGGGCCGCGGGTCAACTCGAACTGCGCGAATCCAACTTCAAGTCGCGCTTGTATTGCTGGATCCGGGCCCGGTAATGCTCGGCGATGAAATCGATCATCTGCAAGTCTTTTTCATTGACCTGACGCACGATCTGTCCCGGGGAGCCCATCACCACGGATCCATCCGGGATCACCTTGCCGGGCGTCACCAGCGCACCCGCCGCGATGATGCAATGGCGGCCGATCTTGACCCGATCGAGCACCATGGCCCCATTGGCGATCAGCGTCGACTCTGCGATGGTGCACCCATGCAGCAGCGCCCGATGTCCGACCGACACGCGCGCTCCCAGGGTCACGGGCTCGCCCTCGTCCGTGTGGATGATGGTGCCGTCCTGGATGTTGACGGACTCGCCCAGGTTGATCCAATCGCTGTCTCCGCGCAGCACGCAATTGAACCAGACGCTCGCGCCGGCTCCGAAGCGCACGCTGCCTATCACGCTCGCGCCGGGGGCAACGTAGTAGTCCTCGCCCGCCGTCTCGATCCGCTTCTCGCCCAGGGTATAAATCATGCATTGCCTCCCGACTCCGCGCCGATCGAGAGCTAGCTTATCGCAAGTTCCGCGGGGCCGCGCCGATGGCAGCGTGTGCGGCGATCGTGGAATCAGTGAGATTGTGGATCTGCCGAATTGGACGGCGTCTTGTTACTTTCCGCGTGTGGTGCTCGACGGAGGGAGTGCTTCCTGGCCGCGGGTGCCGCGGGTGCCGCGGGTGCCGCCGCCGCCGCCGACGCCGGCGCCGACGCCGGTTGAGCATCTTTCAATGCCTGGGCCAGCGCCTTGCGCGCCTCGGGTTGAGTCGTGCGCAGCCGGCAGGCGGTGAGCTCCTTGAGATCATCCACCGGCCGCCGACCCTGATAGACGGCGCGCTCGAAGCTCTCGCTCCAACCGCACTTGTCGGCCAGCAGCTTGCCGAACCAAAGCGCCTTGGGCGTGAGCGCGTTTTCCTGTTGCTCGGTCAGCCAGAAGATATCGGTCGGCGGCCGCGCGAACATCTCGTCCACGATATCGGGCGGAACTTGATTGTCGCCCAAGAAGGCGCGGACCGGCGCCTGCATTCCATCCTCGAGCAACGCCGCCTGCGGAGTCGGCATCGCCGCCCACTGCGATTCGGCGAGACCCGGGCGGCTCACGCCGAGCAAGTTCTCGCCGTCCGTACCACGCTCGGCCGCGGCGGCATAGATGAGGAAGCAGGCGCCGGCGCAGCGCCCGGTCAACGGCCCAACGCTCACGGCGGTGTACAGCGACTTCACCAGCCGGGCGATCTTCATCGCCTCTTCGGCATTGCCTTGGGGAGACCCCAGGATGAGCTTGTTCTGCCCCAGGAAGCGATTCGGATCCTCGGCGATCTTCGCAAGCAGCGCCGCGTAATCCCCCGGGACGATTTCGCCCGACAACACCAGCGGGCCCACGGGCCCGACGTACGCGTTGCTGAAGGCATCGCGGTCCATGTAGAAGATCTCGGCGGCGAGCGCCGCCGGGCTGGGCAGCACCATCGCACTCAGACAGGCAAGCATCAGGGTCGCGGCGCGACGGGTCATGGAGGGGATTGTGCCGCATTTCGGGCCAAAGACAGCGGAACGCGTCACGGGTTGTGCGGCGCCGCGGATCACACCTCAGTCGGTGCGCGAGATCCTGCGCAGCATGAGGTTGCGCACCCGCTCGAACCCCAGGCGGACATAGAGTTCGATGGCGCGCGAATTCGGGGCGCCCACGTGCAGCCACGAGGTGAGCCCATCACGGCGGTGCGCGCCAACGAGATGTCCGATCAGACCCGCGGCGAGACCTTTGCCGCGATGCTGCGGATGAGTGCAGATGCCACTGAGTTCCGGATATCCCTCGAGCCGCAGCCGCTCGCCGGCCATGGCCACCAGCCGCCCCTGCACGCGGACACCGACGTACGAGCCCATCCTGTGGGTCGCCGGGCGGAAAAAACCAGGGAAGGCCAGGTCGGTGAGCGCCACCATCTCCGCGGCATGCTCGCCAGACAGGGGCACGATGCCGGGCACCGGCGGGGGGAGCGGCGCCTGCCTGGGCAACGCCATCTGCACGCAATCGAGCTCTTGCTCGACCCGAAGGCCGGGATGGTCCGGTGCGCCCACGATCCAGACCGACTCGCCGGCATTGAGCAGCGCATGGAGCTGGCGTTGCGCCGCGGGTTTGTGCGCCTCCAAGGCCGCGAACGGAGCGACGTCGGCGGGATAGCGGCACGCGGCATCACTGCCGCTGGCCAGATGAGCGTGCGGGCCGCGCAAGGCGTGCCAAACGGGATTCAAGAACCGCGTGTCGGTGGGCTCGATCATCACCCCTCATTCTAGCCGGGGCTCGAGGAATTAAGGCGCCTTCAGCACCCCGCGTCGAATCTGATCCCGCTCCATGCTGACGAACAGGGCGCGAAAGTTACCCTGTCCGAATCCCTGATCTCCACGACGCTCGATGATTTCGAAAAAAATCGGTCCGATGAGCGTCTCGGTGAAGATTTGCAGCAGGAATCGCCCGTTTGATCCGTCGAGCAGGATGCCGCGCTTCTGGATCTCGCCCACTTCGACACCGTGGCCGGGCACGCGCTCCTCCAGCATCTCGTAGTAGGTCGCGGGCGGCGGCGTCATGAATTTGACCCGGTTCGCCCGCAAGCGGTCCCAGGTGCCCAGGATATCGTCGGTGCGCAGCGCCACGTGCTGGATGCCCTCGCCGCGATATTGCTGGATGAACTCCTGAATCTGATCGATCTGCCCGCTGCCTCCTTCGTATTTCGATTCGTTGATGGGGATGCGGATCTTGCCGCACGGCGACGCCAGCGCGCGGCTGGTGAGACCGGTGTATTCGCCTTTGATGTCGAAATACTGATGCTCGTGGAAATTGAACACGCGATGGTAGAAATTTTGGAAATAATCCATGCGGCCCTTGCCGACGTTGTGCGTGAGATGATCGATTTCCTGTAGACCCGCACCCACCACGGCCGGCTCGGCGCCCGGCTCCATCACGAAGTCGATGTCGTAAATGCTCGGACCGGTGTGGCGGTCGACGAGGTAGATCAAGCTTCCGCCCACGCCCTCGATCGCCGGAATATTGAGTTCCATCGGGCCCACCGTGCCCTTGACCTCCTTGGCGCCGGCTGCCAGCGCATGCGCGAGTGCGCGCGCCGCATCCTTGACGCGAAATGCCATCGCACAGGCGCTCGGCCCATGCTCCCGCGCGAAACGCTGCGCGAGACTGTTCGGCTCGGCATTGACGATGAAATTGATCTGGCCCTGACGGTACAGCGACACGTCCTTGGAGCGGTGCCGGGCGATGCGCTTGAAGCCCATCGCCTCGAACAGCCGTCCGAGGTGCGCCGTATCGGGCGCAGTGTACTCGACGAATTCGAAGCCGTCGGTGCCGAGCGGGTTTTCCAACGGGATCTCTCGACTGGGTGCGCTCATGGGCGACCTCCTGGCACGATGCCGGCAGAATAGGCCAAAAGATACCCCAAGACCGGCGCACGACGCCATGCAATTGAGTGACGGCCGGCGAAGCCGGCGTGATAGACGATGGGCAATGCCGGGTTTGCTGCCAAGGGGACAGGGCCGATGCGGATCGCGGCGTGCCGCCCCTTGACAAGCATCAGCGCGTCCCTAAGGTATCGGATATCGCCAGTCGCCGAGGGCCCGCCATGTGCCGGAACATCCGAACGCTGTTCAACTTCGAGCCCCCGGTGAGCGACGCGGAGATTCAGGCCGCCTCGCTTCAATTCGTGCGCAAGATCTGCGGCTTCGCCAAACCGTCCAAGCCGAACGAGGCGGCGTTCGTTCTGGCCGTCGAGCAGATCGCCGGCGCATCGCGCACCCTGCTCGCCTCGCTCGAGACCCACGCGCCCGCCAAGAACCGCGAAGAGGAGGCGGCCAAGGCGAAGGCGCGTGCCGCGCTCCGCTTCACTGCCGTGGGTTCTTAGCCGACCGGGTCCGCGCCGGGAGTCTGCCGTGTCCGTCCGCATCGTGCGCCTGGGCTCGCCCCGATCTTTGGGCGAGGGACTGCGCATCGGCACGGTGCGGCGCCCGCCGCGCGGGGTACCGAAACGGGAGTTTTCGCGGCGCAACTACTATGACGTTTGGCTGCCCATCCTGTCGCCGAGCAGCGCACTGGTGGATGCGGCGCGGTCGGCCCGCGATACCGCGGCGTGGCGCCGCTTCGCACGCAAGTACCGGTCCGAAATGAGCGAATCCGACGCGTCGCGCACACTCGACCTGCTCGCCGCGATGTCTCATTCGGCGGATTTCTCGGTGGGTTGTTATTGCGCGGACGAGGCGCGTTGCCATCGCAGCATCCTGCGGGAATTGTTGCTCGAGCGCGAAGCAAAGCTCGAGCCGCCGATGCCGGCACCCCACCCCTGCGCATTTTGACCGTACACTACGATCCGGAAAATCGGATCGAGACGGGAACCACACCGATGAGGGGATTGTCGACATGCATCCGAGTTCGATAGCCGGCGCGGCGCGGCGCCTCTGCGCCGGCCTTTGCTCCGTCATCCTGATGCACCCGACGGTCGCCGCCTCGCCTTCCGACGAGACCCGCACGCCCATCAAGCACCTGGTGGTCATCATCGGCGAGAACCGTACCTTCGACCATGTGTTCGCCACCTACCCACCCGTACCGGGTGAGCGCGTTTGGAATCTGCTCTCCAAGGGCATCGTGACCGCGGACGGCGCCCCCGGGCCGGGCTTTGCCAAGGCGGAGCAGCAGACGGCGCCCGATTCTGCCGCGGATGCCTTCATGCTGGGACCCGCCAAGAAGCCGTTTCCGAACCATGCGCTGCCGGCCCCTCTGGTGGGCGGGCCGAAGGAGTCGTACATCGAGGGCAATAGCCTGCAACTCGCGAAGGATTCCGAGAACGGGCTGCCGGATGATTATTATCGGTACCTCGTGTCCGGTGGAACAGGCCTTGCCCCGAAGACGGCCGATACGCGCATCGATCACGCGGACTCGCTGCCGGCCGGCCCGTTCCAGCTCACCAACGGCAAGACCTTGACCTATGACGACTATGCGGCGAGCCCGGCACATCGCTTCTATCAAATGTGGCAGCAGCTCGACTGCAATGTCGATCATGCCACTCCCGAGCGGCCTTCCGGCTGCGACGGGCAGCTGTTCGCCTGGGTCGCGGTCACCGTGGGACACGGCTCCAACGGCCAGCAGCCCCCGCCAAATTTCAGCACCAGCTACGCGCCGGATGCCGCGACCACGGGCGAGGGCTCTGAAGCACTCGGCTTTTACAACGTCCAGCGCGGCGACGCGCCCTATTTGAAGGAGCTCGCGGACCAGTTCGCCATGAGCGACAACTATCACCAAGCGGTCAATGGCGGCACGGGCGTGAATCACATCGTCCTCGGGCACGGCGATCTCATTTGGTACAGCGACGGTGCGGGTCATCCGCTCACGCCGCCTCACGACGTGACCGTGGCGGCCGGCACCCCGAACGAAGGCAAGGTCGACGAGATCGAGAACCCGAATCCCGCGGCGGGAACCGACAACTGGTACGTCGAGGACGGATTCGGCGGCGGCTCCGGCGGCAAACCTTCGTTCGGCGGCGGCTCCTACACCAATTGCGCCGATCCGGCACAGCCGGGTGTTGCCGCCATCGTGAAGTATCTGCAATCGCTGCCGCGACCGATCGACCCGCACTGCGAGGCGGGACATTACTATCTGCTCAACAACTACAACCCCGGCTATTTCGGCGACGGCCGCAACGCCTTCACCGACTCCAATCCGCATAACACGGTATTCACCGTCCCGCCCACCTCGACCCGCAGCATCGCAGATGCGCTCCTGGCGAAGCGCATCTCCTGGAAATACTACGGCGATTAGTGGAACAACTACCTGTCGGATCCCTATCAGCTCAATTACAAGGCGATCGGCGCCAAGACCGACGAGTACTGCAGCATCTGCAATCCCTTCCAGTACGACACGTCCATCATGACGCATCCCGAGATTCGCCGGGCGCATCTCAAGGACACCGTCGACCTCTACCAGGACATCGCCCGCGGCACACTGCCGGCGGTGTCGTTCGTCAAACCCAGCGGATTGGTCGACGGTCATCCCGCAGACTCGAAGCTGGACCTGTTCGAGGGCTTCTCCAAGAAAATCGTGGATGCCATCCGCGCGAATCCCAGGCTCTGGAAGGACACCGCGATCCTCATCACCTTCGACGAGGGCGGCGGCTACTATGACTCGGGCTACGTCCAGCCGCTCGATTTCTTCGGCGACGGGCCGCGCGTGCCGCTCATCGTGGTGTCGCCTTACACGAAGGCGGGACACATCTCGCACGAATACACCGATCACGTGTCGATATTGAAATTCATCGAGCGAAATTGGGGCGTGGCACCGGTGACGCATCGCAGCCGGGACAACTTGCCGAACCCGATACCGGAGCCGTCCAATCCCTACGTTCCGGCCAACTCGCCCGCCATCGGCGATCTGTTCGATCTGTTCGATTTCGGGCATCGATAGCGGCCGACATGGGCGCAACGGCTGGCGAAACCAAATGCCCGCACAACGACGCAGAGGAATCCCCTATCGCCGCGGTGCTGTCAGCGCGCGCCGCGCGGGGCAGTCCATTGGCGGGTCACTGCGTGAGCGTTCGGCGCAATGCATCCTGCCAGCCGGCGATCGCCTCGGTGCGGCGCGCAGCGGTCATCGTGGGCGCGAACGCGGCACCCCTCGTCCACGTGGCCGCCACTGCGTCCAAGTCCTTCCAGACGCCCGTCGCGAGGCCGGCCAGAAAGGCCGCGCCGAGCGCGGTCGTCTCGAGCTCGGTCGGGCGCTCGACGCTCGCATCGAGCACATCGGCCAGAAACTGGCAGAACCAATCATTCGAGGCCATGCCGCCATCGACCCGGATGGTGGCCGCCCGCATGGCGCCGTCCCTCGCCATCGCAGAGGCGAGATCGAGCGTCTGGTACGCCACCGACTCGAGCGCGGCGCGCGCGAGGTGCGCGCCCGAGGAGTCGAGCGTGAGCCCGCAGATGAGTCCGCGTGCATTGGGATCCCAGTGCGGGGCGCCGAGACCGACGAACGCGGGAACCAGATAGACGCCGTGATTCTCGGGCACTCGCTCGGCAAGAGCAGCGGTCTCGGAGGCCTTCTCCACGAGGTGCAGCCCGTCCCGGAGCCACTTCACGGCGGCGCCGGCAACGAAGATCGAGCCTTCCATGGCGTAGGTGGTATGGCCCTTGATGCGATACGCCGGCGTCGTCAGCATGCGGTTGCGCGACTCCACCGGCGAGTCGCCGGTGTTGAGCAGCATGAAGCAGCCGGTGCCGTAGGTGGACTTGACCATGCCGGGCTCGAAGCATGCCTGGCCGACGAGCGCGGCCTGCTGATCGCCTGCGATGCCGGCGATCGGAATCGGCCGCTCGAACAACCCCTCTGCGGTATTTCCATGGATTTCGCTCGAGTCCCGGACCTGCGGGAGCATCGCCCGCGGCACGCGCAGCAGCCGCAATAATTCGTCGTCCCACCGCTCCCGATGAATGTCGAACAACAGCGTGCGCGACGCGTTGGTCACGTCGGTCGCGTGCGTTCGACCGCCGGTCAGACGCCAAAGCAGGAAGCTGTCGATGGTTCCGAAGGCGAGCTCTCCGCGCTCGGCGCGGCCCCGCGCGCCCGGCACGTTGTCGAGCAGCCAGGCGACCTTGGTACCGGAGAAATACGGATCGAGCAGCAGGCCGGTCTTCTGTCGGACCAGAGTCTCGGCCCCGTCGCGCTTCAAGTTCGCACACACGTCCGCCGTGCGCCGGTCCTGCCAGACGATCGCCCGATGAATCGGCACGCCGGTAGCGCGATCCCAGACCACCGCGGTCTCGCGCTGATTGGTGATGCCGATGGCCGCCACACTGCCGGCAGCCAAGCCCGATCGGGCGAGCGCCTCGCGCGCAGTCGCCAGCGTGTCGCGCCAGATGTCCTCTGCATCGTGCTCGACCCAGCCGGGGGCGGGATAGTGTTGCTGGAATTCGCGCTGCGCCACGGAAATGCTCTTGGCCTGGTCGCTGAACACGATGCTGCGCGTCGAAGTCGTGCCCTGATCGATGGCCAGAATGTGACGAGCGCGATTCATGGCTTGATTCCCCCAGTGCCCGCCCGCGCTGGCAAGGAGCTCCCGCCGCGTGCTTTCGCGACGGACGCATCACTGACAGTGATTTCCCTCCCCATGCTGCGTCGGCGAGCCTAACCCGCGTCCCCGGTCTCCGCAAGCATCTCCGCTGTCAGCGCAACCCGACACTCGATCGCGTCGTGAGATTCTAGCTCCCTGCCGGGAAGCGCCCATACTCCGGCCACCAGGGCGACAGCGCCTGATCGCGCCGAGAATGGAGCATGAACCGACTAACTCTGGTGGTTGCAATCGCCGGCAGTGTGCTGGGAGGCTCGAGCGTGCTCGCGGCCGCTCCCGGGCATTCGTTTTCCGCCAAGCGCCAGTTCGCGAGCCAGGTGGTGAACTGCATGCGAAAGCGCATGGCCAGCGACCATTACATCTCCTACAACCAGGCCGCCAGGATCTGCAAGGATGAAGTGACGAAACATCTCGACGGCGCGGATGCCGGACCGCTGGTTGCTGCCGACGCCAAACCGCAATCGCGGTGACGCGGACTGGCGGGCGCAATCCTTTGACCGAGAGACGCGCTCCGCCCGCCCCCACAATCCTTTAATATGGGACGCATGCGGGTCGTCACCTACAACGTCAACGGCATTACAGCCCGGCTGCCGAATTTCCTGCGCTGGCTGAGAGAAACCAGCCCGGACATCGTATGTCTGCAAGAGCTCAAGGCCCCCCAGGATAAGTTTCCCGAGGCCGAGATTCGTCAATTGGAGTATGGCGTGGTCTGGCACGGCCAGAAAAGCTGGAACGGAGTCGCCATCCTCACGCGAAACGCCGAGCCGGTCGAGGTGCGGCGGGTACTTCCGGGCGACCCGGAAGATGAGCATAGCCGCTACATCGAAGCCACGGTGAACGGCCTCCTCGTCGGCTGCCTGTATCTGCCGAACGGCAATCCGGCCCCGGGACCGAAATTCGATTACAAGCTCCGGTGGCTCGCACGGTTCCTGACGCACGCCGCTTCATTGGTGTCCAGCGCGTCGCCGGTGGTGCTCGCGGGTGACTACAACGTGATTCCCACGGAGCTCGACGTGTACAAGCCGGAACGCTGGGTCGATGACGCGTTGTTCCGCGTCGAGGTGCGCCAGGCGTTTGGGGAATTGATACAGCAAGGATGGACGGATGCGGTTCGATTTTTGCACCCCGACCAGACGATTTATACGTTTTGGGATTTCTTTCGCAATGCCTACGGACGCAACGCCGGGCTTCGCATCGACCACCTGCTGTTGAACGCGCCGGCCGCGGCGCGTCTTGAGGGCGCGGGGGTCGAGCGCGAGGTGCGCGGCTGGGAGAAGCCCAGCGATCATGCGCCCACGTGGGTGGAGCTGCGCGACGCCTAGGAACACCCATACGCTCACTTTGATAGGGCTGTCAGCGGGGCGGTAACATAGCCGCTCCCATTGCCGAGGAAATTTTTATGCCGCGAATGAAGGTCGTTCAGGTTGCCCAACCCAATGCCGATCTCGAGGTCGTCGAGCGCGACATCGCGGAACCCGGGGCGGGCCGGGTACGCATCAAAGTACAAGCCTGCGGCGTGTGTCATAGCGACATGTTCACCGTGACCGGAGGGTGGCCCGGCATTCAGTATCCGCGGGTGCCCGGCCACGAGGTGGTGGGCATCATCGATGCGGTGGGGGCCGATGTACCGGACTGGAAAAAGGGCATGCGGGTCGGCGTCGGCTGGCATGGGGGACATTGCGGGCATTGCGACTCCTGTCGGCGCGGCGACTTCATCACCTGCGCTTTCGGGCAAATTCCGGGCATTTCCTTCGACGGTGGTTATGCCGAGTACATGATTGCGCCGTTCGCGGCGCTCGCCTCCGTGCCCGGCGATCTCAAATCCGAGGATGCGGCGCCGCTGCTCTGCGCGGGCATTACTACCTTCAATGCGCTTCGGCATAGCGGCGCCGGCCCCGGCGATCTGGTCGCCGTTCTGGGCGTCGGCGGCCTGGGTCACCTGGGCGTGCAGTTCGCCGCCAAGATGGGCTTCAAAACGGTGGCCATTGCACGCGGGGCCGATAAGGGACCCCTGGCCAAGAAGCTCGGCGCCGGGATTTACATCGACAGCACGGCGCAAAATCCGGCGGAAGAACTGACCCGGCTCGGCGGCGCCAAGGTGATCCTGGCCACCGTCACCGACGCGAAGAGCATGAGCTCGGTCATTGCGGGATTGGGCATTGACGGCAAACTCCTGGTGGTGGGCGCCACCGGTGAGCCGATCGAGGTGTCTCCCTTCTTGCTCATCGGCGCACGGCGTTCCATCGCCGGTTGGCCGTCGGGCACGGCGTGGGACTCGCAAGACACGATGAAATTCAGCGTGCAGACGGACGTGCGCCCCATGGTCGAGACGTTTCCCCTGGCTAAGGCAGCCGACGCCTATCGGCATATGATGAGCGGCAAGGCGCGCTTTCGCGTGGTCTTGATACCCTGACGATGGACGCGTAAGCAAACTCTCGAGGACCGAGCGCTGCGACTGGCATGAATTCGCCCATCCGCGACGTTTCGGACACCGCCTTTTGGATCGCGTACCACCGCGCGCTGGAAAGCGCTCGTCCCGACGCGCTGTTTCGCGATCCGTTCGCAGCGAGGCTCGCCGCAGAACGCGGCCGGCGCATCTCCGATGCCATGCCCACATCCCGCATCGTCGCGTGGACCGTGGCGTTGCGCACCCGCATCATCGACGATTACATCGCCTCAGCCCTTCGAGCGGGGATCGACACCGTGTTGTGCCTGGGTGCCGGACTCGATGCTCGTCCCTATCGCATGGCGCTGCCGCCGGAGCTCCAGTGGATCGAGGCCGACTATGCGCACGTGATCGACTACAAGGAAGACGTGCTGCGCCTGGAGACTCCGGCGTGCCGCCTCGAGCGCGTGAAAATCGACCTTGCGGATGCGGCCGAACGACAGAAACTTTTGGACCGCGTCGATGCCGAGTCGGCGGGAATCCTCGTGCTGACCGAAGGGGTGATTCCCTATCTCTCCAACGACGAGGCAGCCTCGCTCGCCGACGCTTTACGCTCGATGCGCCGCGCCCGGTTCTGGATCCTGGATTATCTCTCCGCCCAGGCGGCCGCGGTCCGCCGCCGCGCGCGCGTGCGGCGCGCGATGCAGAACGCGCCCTTCAAGTTCGCGCCCCGCGACTGGTTCGCGTTTTTCGGCCGGCATGGCTGGCGCGTCAAGGAGATGCGCTATTATCCGGATGAGGCGGCTCGCTACCAACGACCCATGCCGCTGCCGGTGACGGCCAGACTGATGCTCTCGATGTCCCGCCTGTGGATGAGCGCGAAGCGGCGCGAGGAGTTCCGCACATTCGGCGGGTACGCGATGCTCGAGCCCGTGGTTTAGGGGCATGGAGCATCCTGCGCAACGCCCCTGCCCTCAGACTTCGTCGGTCCAGACCCGGAAGACCTGCAAATAGTTCGGCCCGAAAGCCGTACTGATGGCGACGTCCGCCGCATCACGGCCGCGCGCGATCAACACCCGGCCGATGCGGCGTTGATTGTTGCGAGGATCGAAGGTATGCCACGCGCCGCCGAGGTAGGCCTCGAGCCAGCCGGCGAAATCCATGGGCGAATCGGCGACCGGCACGCCGATGTCGCCGAGGTAACCGGTGCAATAGCGCGCCGGAATGTTGAGGCAGCGAAGCAGCGTGATCGCGAGGTGCGCATAGTCGCGGCACACGCCCTGACGCTCGGTGTAAGCCTCCAAGGCGGTCTTGGTCGGGCGCGCAAAGTGATAGCCGAACGCGATATGGTGGTGCGCGAAGTCGCACACCGCCTGCACTCGCGCCCATCCCGGCTCGAGATGGCCGAACAGTCGCCAGGCATCGCTCATGAGCCGCTCCGTCTCGCAGTAGCGGCTTCCCAGCAAAAACACCAACGCATCGTGGGGGAGCAGCTCGACCGGATGCTCCCGGGCCTCTGGGAAGGTGGGATCCGGCAGCCCCGTGTCGCGGATCAGGCCGTCGGCGGTAATCCGGATGCCTCCCGCCGGCGCCACGATCCGGGTGCAGATATTGCCGAATGCGTCGGCATAGGTGTCCTGGGGAACCTCGGGATCGGTGATCATGCGGTCGGCCTGCAGCAGATCGCCGCTGCGCGTGTGATGAGCGTGCAGCATGAGAATCATCGGCACCGGCTGCGAACAGGTGTAGACCAACTCGTATCCAAAACGAATTTTCATGCGAAGCGTCCAGGGTTAGCCGCGTTGATGCGTCGAGCCTCGGCCTTTATGGCATCGCGTGCGCACCGGCCGCGTAGGACAATCGAGCCTCCTGGCGTAGGCGTCCCACGGAATACGCGGCGCGGCAAAAAAGTGCGAGATTTCTCCACGATCGGCGTGCTTTCAAAGACAATGGGCCGTCTCGCGACGAGATCGTCCATGAAAACATTTCACTGTACCCACTGTCAGAACCTGATCTTCTTCGAGAATGTACGCTGTCTGAACTGCGAGCGCTCGCTCGCGTTCCTGCCGGACCGCGGCCTCATGGCGGCGCTCACCCCAAGTCCCGATGGGCTCTGGCGGACGGAGCTTTCGGACGGTGAATCGCAGGGCTATCGGCTGTGCGCGCACTACAACGGCGTGAGCGTCTGCAACTGGGTGATCCCCGCCGACGATCCGAGCGATTTCTGCCGCTCCTGCCGCCTCAACCAGGTGATTCCCGATCTTTCCAGTGAACGCAACGCGGTCGCCTGGTTCCGTTTGGAGGTTGCCAAGCGCCGCATGCTGTACACCTTGCTGGGTTTCGGCCTGCCGGTCATCCCGAAGAGCGTCGATGCGGTGCAAGGACTCGCGTTCGAGTTCCTCGAGGATTACTCCGACGGCGACGCCAAGCGCGTGCTGACGGGTCACGACAACGGCCTGATAACGCTGAATATCGCGGAAGCCGACGACGTGCACCGAGAAAAGGAGCGCACCCTGCAAAAGGAGCCTTACCGCACTCTTTTGGGGCATTTTCGCCACGAGATCGGCCATTACTTCTGGGACCGGCTGGTCGCCGGCGGCCCCTTGCTGGAGCCCTTCCGCACGACCTTCGGCGATGAGCGCGCCGACTACCAGGCCGCACTGCAACGGCATTACCGGGACGGGCCGCCGCCCTATTGGGAACGCAGTTTCATCAGCGCGTATGCCACCATGCACCCGTGGGAGGACTGGGCGGAGTCCTGGGCGCACTACATGCATATGGTGGACGCGCTCGAGACTGCCGGCGCCACCGGGCTCGCCCTGCGGCCCCAGCGCAGCGACGAGCCGTGTATGCAGCCGCCGCCGGACCCTTTGAACCGGAGTCAGCGCGACTTCGACTCGATGATCGAGCCGTGGCTGTCGCTGACGTACGTGTTGAACAATCTGAGCCGCGGGCTGGGACTTCCCGACAGCTACCCGTTCGTGCTCTCGTTGCCGGCGATCGGCAAGCTGCGCTTCATTCATGACACCATCGACCAGCGCGGATTGGGCGATGCAAGCGGCTGGAATGCGGTGCGCGCTACGGCCGCGGCGAAGAGCTAGTTTTAGGAACCCGGAGACCACGCATGTCGATCCACGTCGCGCTCAACCATGTCATGCATTATCGGTATGACCGGCAGGTCGTGCTCGGACCACAGATCATCCGTCTGCGTCCCGCTCCGCATTGCCGCACCCGGATCCTGTCGTATTCCCTGAACATCGTGCCCGCCGAGCATTTCATCAACTGGCAGCAGGATCCCCAGTCGAACTACCTCGCCCGCGTGGTGTTCCCGAAGCCGACGCAGGAGCTGCGCATCGAGGTCGACCTCGTTGCCGAGATGGCCGTGCTCAATCCGTTCGATTTCTTTCTGGAGGACTACGCGCAAAAATTCCCCTTCCGCTACGCGCCGGACGAGGAGCACGGGCTCGCGCCGTTTCGCATCACGGGGCCGGCGACGCCGCTGTTGACGGGATACCTCGCCGGCATATCGCGGGAGCCGCAGGCCACGGTGGATTTCCTGGTCGAGCTCAACCGGCGCCTCGCGGCAGAAGTGAAGTATGTGATCCGGATGGAGCCGGGTGTGCAGTCACCGGACGAGACGCTCGAGAAGCGCTCGGGGTCATGCCGCGATTCGGCGCAACTGCTGGTGCAGATCCTGCGTCATCTCGGATTCGCCGCACGATTCGTTTCCGGTTACCTCATCCAGCTCACCGCGGACTTGAAGCCTCTCGAGGGACCGGCCGGCCCCAGCCAGGACTTCACCGACCTGCACGCCTGGTGCGAAGTGTATTTGCCGGGGGCCGGATGGATCGGTCTCGACGCGACCTCGGGACTGCTCACCGGCGAGGGTCACATTCCGCTCGCGTGCACACCCGAACCGCAATCCGCGGCGCCGCTCAGCGGCATCGTCGAGTCCTGCGAGACCACCTTCGAGTACCTGATGAAAGTCGCGCGCATCTGGGAGGCACCGCGCGTGACCAAGCCGTATACCGAAGATCAATGGCAGGCCATCGATGCCCTGGGTAAGCGGGTGGACCAGAGTCTCGCCGTCGACGATGTGCGTCTGACCATGGGCGGCGAGCCGACCTTCGTGTCGAGCGAGGACTCGCTCTCGCCCGAGTGGAACACCGCGGCGCTCGGCGGGAACAAGCGCACCATCGCCGCGCAACTGTTCCGGCGGCTGAAACAGCGCTATGCACCCCACGGCCTCACGCATTTCGGTCAGGGAAAATGGTATCCCGGCGAGCCGTTGCCGCGCTGGTCGCTCAACTGCTTCTGGCGCAAGGACGGCGAACCGATCTGGCGCGACGCGGCGCTCATCGCCGACGAAGGCCGCGATTACGCGGGCGCTGCGGGCAACGCATCGCGGCTGCTGGCCGAGGTTGCGCGGCGTCTCGGCATCGGCGAGGGCCATGTGTTCGAGGCGTTCGAAGACCCCCTCTACTACCTGTGGCGCGAGCGCAAGCTTCCCGCCAATGTCGATCTGTCGACCGCAACGCTCACCGATCCTCTCGAGCGCGAGCGTCTTTCGCGCATCCTCGACTGGACACTCGATCAACCCGTCGGATTTGTGCTGCCGCTCGCCAGACAGACCGGCGATTCCCCGTGGCACAGCGGGACCTGGCCGCTGCGCAGCGAGCGCTGCCACCTCATCCCCGGCGACTCGCCGCTCGGCTTTCGGCTGCCGCTCGATTCGCTGCCGTGGGTCGAGCCCACCGATTTCCCGCACGTGTACCCGCCCGACCCGAACCAGTCCTTCGAGGCGCTGGCGAAGCCCGCACTTGAAGATCGCACGCGGGATCGCCAGCAAAACGGGCGCCGCACCGACGCCGCCATCGCCCGGGCCGCCGGCACCGACGCCGCTCACGCCGCGGCCGCCGGCGGCGGCAGCGAGCCTGCGGGCGTCCCCGCACCCGCGTTGAGGCCGCCGGAGAGCACCGTGCGCACATCGATGTGCGCAGAGGAACGCGACGGTGTGCTGTACGTCTTCATGCCGCCGACGCAGTGTCTCGAGGATTATCTGGAACTCATCGGCGCGGTCGAGTCGAGCGCGGCGCTGCTGCACCAGCCCATGATCATCGAGGGCTACGAGCCGCCGTCCGATCCTCGCCTCGTCAATTTCAAGGTCACGCCCGATCCGGGTGTGATCGAGGTCAATGTGCAGCCGAGCGCCGGCTGGGACGAGCTCGCGGCCCACACGCAACGGCTGTACGAAGACGCCGCAGCCTGCAAGCTGCGTTCCGAAAAATTCATGATCGACGGCCGGCACGTCGGCACCGGGGGCGGCAATCACATCGTGTTGGGGGGAGCCACCCCTCAGGATTCCCCGTTCTTGAGACGTCCGGATCTGTTGCGAAGCTTGATCTCCTATTGGCACAACCATCCTGCGTTGTCGTATCTTTTTTCGGGCCTGTTCATCGGGCCCACCTCGCAGGCACCGCGTGTCGACGAGGCGCGCAACGATTCGCTCTATGAGCTCGAGATCGCGTTCGGCCAGTTCCCGGCGCCGGGAGCCAGCGTGCCGCCCTGGCTTCTCGACCGGCTGCTGCGCAATTTATTGATCGATGTAACCGGCAACACGCACCGCGCCGAATTCTGCATCGACAAGCTGTACTCGCCCGACTCGAGCAGCGGACGGCTCGGGCTGGTCGAGATGCGGGCGTTCGAGATGCCGCCGCATCCGCGTATGAGCCTCGTGCAGCAGGTGCTGCTGCGCTCGCTGGTGGCCCGTTTCTGGCGCGAACCCTACGCGCCCCGGCATCTGACGCGCTGGGGCACCGTGCTTCACGACCGGTTCCTGCTGCCGCATTTCGTGCGGGCGGACTTCGAGGATGTGCTCGCCGAACAGGCGCTGGCCGGCTTCGATCTGAAGCCCGACTGGTTTGCACCGCACTTCGAATTCAGGTTTCCGAAGCTGGGCAACCTCGAGCTCTCCTGCGGGTCGCTCGAGTTGCGGCAGGCGCTCGAACCCTGGCATGTCATGGGCGAGGAGGGAACCGGAGGCGGCACGGTGCGCTACGTGGACTCGTCGGTGGAGCGGCTGCAGGTGAAGGCCTCGGGGCTCGCCCCCGATCGCTACGCGGTCACCTGCAACGGCCGCACGATCCCGCTCCGGCCCACGGGCCGTGCGGGCGAGTTCGTGGCGGGGGTGCGCTACCGTGCCTGGCAGCCGTGGTCCGCGCTGCATCCGAACATCGGCATCCACTCGCCGCTGACATTCGATATAGTGGACACCTGGATGAAGCGATCGGAAGGCGGCTGTCAATATCATGTGGTGCATCCGGGCGGACGCAGTCACGACACCTTTCCGGTGAATGCCTTCGAGGCCGAGAGCCGACGGCTTGCGAGGTTCTTCCGCCTGGGCCACACACCGGGGACCGTGACCGCCGAGCCGGCGGCGCTCGACGATGAGTTCCCGCTCACCCTGGACTTGCGCCGCCCCTAATCTCATGGAGAAGTTCAGGGAACCCTTCGCCGAGACCTCGGGCGCGACGCCGGGCGATCCGAGACTCGCCACCTATCGGAGCTATGCCGGCCGATACGATGAGTTGATCGCCGACGACGGCGGCGTCCGCCAGCATTGGCGTCCGTTGGTCCGTGGAGTCTTCGAGGACGACGCGCGCGCCGCGCGCCGGGCCACAGAATTCACGCGCCGCATGATCGTCGAGAACGGCGTGACCTACAACGTCTACGCCGACGAACAGGGACGCGATCGTCCCTGGATCCTGGATCCCCTGCCCTACCTGCTGACCGCACAGGAATGGCAAACCATCGAGGCCGGCGTCGCCCAGCGCGCGCGGCTGTTGAACGCGGTGCTGTCGGATATCTATGGCAGGCAGGATCTTCTGTCGAGGGGCGCGTTGCCTGCCGACATCCCGTTTGGCCATCCCAATTTTCTCTGGCCGTGCCGCGGCATCCGGCCGCGGGACGATCGCTGGCTGTGGATTTACGGCGTCGATCTCGCACGTTCCGCGGACGGGCGCTGGTGGGTGCTCACCGATCGCACCCAGGCACCCTCGGGTCCGGGCTACGCACTCGAGAACCGCCAGATCGTCAGGCGCGCCCTTCCGGAACTGGCGCAAACGATGGATGTGCGCCCGCTCGGCGCATTTTTCGCGGCGCTGCGCGATGAACTGCTGCGCGGCGCGGGGGACCTGCCGCTCGCGGTGGTGCTCACGCCGGGCTCGTTCAACGAGACTTATTTCGAGCATGCCTACCTCGCCCGCCAGCTCGGCTTTCCATTGGTCGAGGGACACGATCTCACGGTTCGCGATGAAACCGTTTTCCTGAAAACGCTCTCCGGCCTGAGGCGTGTGCATGCGATATTCCGGCGGCTCGACGATGATTTCTGCGATCCGGTGGAGCTGCGCGTCGATTCCGCACTGGGCGTGCCGGGACTGCTCGGCGCGATCCGCAAGGGTACCGTGGTGGTCGCCAACGCGCTCGGCAGCGGGGTGATGGAATCGGCCGCCTGGCTCGGGTTCCTGCCGGCGCTCGCCGAATCGCTGATCGGCGAGCGCCTGACGCTACCCTCAGTCGCCACGTGGTGGTGCGGCGAACGCCCGGCGCTCGAGTCCGTGATCGGGCAGCTCCCGCGCCTGGTGATCAAGCCGACGTTCCCCGATCAGAACCGCGTGCCCGTGTTCGGCCGCGATTTGTCCGCCGAGGGGCGCAACCAGCTGATCGAGCGGATGCGCGCCCGGCCGCACGCCTTCGTCGCCCAGGAGCATCTGGCCTTTTCGCAGGCGCCCGTCTGGTACACCAAGAACTCCGACGCCTTTTCGGCGCGCGCGCTCGGCATCCGTGTCTACGCCATTGCGACGCCCCAGGGCTATCGGGTGATGCCCGGCGGGCTCGCACGGTTCGCCGCCGACGATCACGCGGAAATCGTGTCGATGCAGCAGGGCGGCGGCAGCAAGGACATCTGGGTGCTGTGCGACTCGAGCGAAGCCTCCGAGGAATCCACCGCGCCGATCGCCCGTGCGAACTCGCGCGCGACCGGCCGGCACCAGGATCTGCCTTCGACGCTGGTCGAGAATCTGTTCTGGATGGGACGCTACGCCGAGCGCTGCGAGGACAAGACGCGCCTGTTGCGCGCGACGCTCGGCTTGCGGCGCAACCTCCCGTTCTGGGCGGAGGCGGTGGAAATTTGCAAGGAATTCGGGGCCGCCACGGTATTCGACCCCGAGAAGCGGTTCACCTTGAGCGGCGACATCGGGCGCCTCGGAGGATGTGCCGCCCAGGTACGAAGCTCGCTCTCGGCCGAGAACTGGCGCGCGATCACGGTATTGCTGCGCGACTTTCGGCAAGCGGAAGCGGCGCGGAGCGATGCGCGCGAGACGCTCGACCGGCTCCTCCTGTCGTTCGTGTCACTGGCGGGATTTGCGCTCGACGACATGACGCAGGACGACGGTTGGCGCCTCATGATGATCGGGCGGCGACTGGAGCGGCTGCAATTTCTCTGCGACGTTCTCGCAAGACGCCTTGCCGCCGCCGGCACTCCGCTCCGCCAGGAGCTCGAATGGCTGCTCGAGCTCGGCGACAGCGCCATCACCTACCGCACCCGCTATCGCGCGCCGCCCATCTGGGACAACGCGATCGAGCTTCTGGTATACGACGAGCACAATCCGCGCGCGCTCGCTTTCCAGTGGCGCTCCGTCAACACCCTGCTCATCGAGGTCGCGGAATCGCTCGGCACGCGCCCGCAGGACGCCTTGTACGAACCCATCGAGGACTTGATCGCTTTGAAGGAAAGCCCGCCGGGCGACGATCCCCTCATGGTTCAAGCCTCGCGGCGCATCCTGTCGGGATGCTTGAAAGAGCTGAACAGCGCGGCCGCACAAGTGTCGGATCAGCTCACCTCGCAGCATTTCTCGCACGTGGACTTCGAGTTGAAGGCGGTGACCGCGTGACGCGCTACGCCGTCCGCCATACCACCCTGTACGAATACGGCGGCGAGGTCGCCCATTCGCATCATCTGTTGCATTTGACACCGCGCGAGTTCGAATACCAGCGCTGTCTCGCGCATTCCCTGGTCCTCGACCCGCAACCGAGCGCGGCGCGCGAGGATCGGGATGCCTTCGGCAATTCCATTGCGCGGCTCGAGTACGACCGTGCGCACGACCACTTGTCCGTCAGCGCCGTGATGCGGGTGGAGGTGCTGCCGCGCACCCGCGGCCGCCACCTCGAGGAAAGCGAGTCCTGGGAGCGCGTGCGGGAGCGCTTGAGGTACCACGCCTCGGCCCCAAGTCCCCCCGATCTCGAAGCCTGTCGGTTCCGAATGCGCTCCCGCCACGTGCCGTTGAAGGATGCGGTCGAGGATTACGCGCGCGAATCCCTCGAGCCCGGCCGGCCGATCGCCGTGGCCGCCCACGCGCTCACGCGGCAGATCTACCGCGACTTCGACTACGTTCCCGGCTCGACCAGCAACCGCACGTCGATCATCGACGTGCTCGCGAGCCGGCGCGGCGTCTGCCAGGACTTCGCGCATTTCATGATCGGATGCCTGCGCTCCTCGGGTCTCGCCGCACGCTACGTGAGCGGCTACATCAGAACCGCGCGCGACGCGGAGCCCGACACCCTGGTCGGCGGCGATGCCTCGCATGCGTGGGTGTCGGTCTACTGTCCTCCGCTCGGCTGGGTCGATTTCGATCCGACCAACGACTGTGTGGTCGACGAGGATCACGTCACGCTCGCCTGGGGCCGGGATTTCGGCGACGTGTCGCCGCTTCGCGGCATGATCGTCGGCGGCGGCCGCCACAAGCTCTCGGTGGACGTGGGAGTACGGCGGGTCGGCTGACGGAGCAGCGTTTATGGCGGATCGGCTGACGACGGCGACGCCGCGGCCCTCAGGGCGCCTTAGGTTTCAACCGATAGCCGCCGTCGATGACGTACGCGTGGATCGCGTCCACGTCCGCGGGCGACAGCACGTCATCGAACCGTCCCATTCCCTTCGCGGCGAACGCGCCGCCGAGCACGATGGTGTCGAAGAGCGCATGAGTGCCCGGCTCGATGCGGCGCAAGTCGGGCAGATTGCCGCGACCCATGACGTGGCAGCGGGAACAGTATCGATTGTAGAGCACCTCGCCCGCCGCGATCTGCTTCGGGTCCGTGGGCCGCGCGGGAAGATCCGGGAACGGCGGATCGGTGCGCGCGGACGGCAGCGGCGGGGCCGGTCCGCCCAATTTCAGCGCAATGATGCGGCCCTCGTTGCCGTAGCGATAGGCGGCCGACGCGGGATCGAGCGGATAGCCGTTGATGACCGCACCGCCGCCGTAACCCGCGATGATCGCAACGTATTGAACGCCGTTCACCCGGTAGGTCATCGGTGCCGCCATCATCGAAGTGCCGAGCGGAATCGATGCGAGGCGCGCGCCGGTATCCGAGCCGTACACGTTGAGATTGCCGTTGGCGTCGCCCTGGAATACCAGTCCGCCCGCGGTCGCGAGCACGCCGCCGTCCCACGCAGTGGCCGTTTGCGTTGCCCATTTCACGCGATGCTGCTTGACGCTGTAAGCACGCAAGAAGCCGCGGGACGCGGGATCCGTCTTGAACGGGCGCTCGAGATCGGCGAGCGGCGGCAGCGGGCCGTACAAGGATCGCATGGCAGCGGGATCGTAGGTTTCCGGCGCGAACGCCGGCGTCGTGAATTGACCCTCGACGAGTCCGGCTCTGCGGGCACTCGTGTCGAATAGGATGTTGCCGACCTCCTGTACCGAAATGTAGGTGAGCGCGCGCTCGGGGTCGTACGCCATGGGCTGCCAGGTGTGGGCCCCGACCTCCGAGGGAAATACCAGGGCGGGTCCCCGGCTGTAGTCGGCGCTCGCCTCGACGAGCGGCCGCCCGGTCTTCGGATCGATGCCGCGCGCCCAGCTCACGTACGCGAAGGTGCTCGCGGACACGAGTGCGCCGCTCGCCCGATCGAGCACATAGTAGAAGCCGTTCTTGTCGGCCTGCATGATCACCTGGCGGCGCCGGCCGTCGAGATCCACATCGGCGAGCACGAGTTTCTGGGTGCTGTCGAAATCCCATCGATCGCCGGGCGTGGTCTGGTAGTACCACGCCATGGAGCCGTCGCCGGCATGAATGGCGATGATCGACGCCGCATAGAGCTCGTCGCCGCCGCGGCGCCCGCCGAGCTTCATGTTGTAGGGAGCCGCGTTCGCGGTGCCGACATAGACCAGTTTGAGCTTGGGGTCGTACGCCATGCCGTCCCACACCGTGCCGCCGATGCCGGCGTCCCACGGATGCTTCGGGTCCCAGGTCTTGAGCGCCGCCGCCAGATGCGGCTGATCCTGCGGGCCCAGAGCGGGATCACGCGGCACGGTGTAGAAACGCCAGCGCAGCGCCCCGCTCTTCAAGTCGTAGGCGGACACATAGCCGCGGATCCCCGCAAAGTCCGCGCCGCCGTTGCCGATCACCACGAGATCGCCCGCGAGCTGCGGCGCGCCGGTGATGGTGTACGGCTTGCGCTCGTCCCGACCGATCAGCGTGTCGACCTTCCAGACGAGCTGGCCGGTTCGCGCATCGATCGCGTGCAGCCACCCGTCGATGGCGCCGACGTACAGATTGCCCTCGAATGCCGCGAGTCCGCGATTGACGGCATCGCAGCATGCATAGCGCGCCCAGCGGCCGTCGATCTGCGGGTCGTAGGTCCAGAGTTCACGGCCGGTGGCTGCATCGAGCGCATAGACACGCCCGAAGTTGCTGGTCGCGTACATGACGCCGTCGATGACCAGGGGCGTCGACTCCTGGCCGCGGCGGGTACCGAGTCGATAGTCCCAGGCGAAACCGAGCCGGCCGACGTTGCCGGCATCGATGTCCTTGAGCGGCGAATAGTAGGTGCCGTTGGCGTCGCGTCCCGGCGTGAGCCATTGATCGGGGTCGGCCGCGGCGAGCCGTGCGGCGTTCACATCCGCCGCCGTGGGAGCGGCGGCGCTCGTCACGGCGGCGCTCGTCACGGCGGCGTCGGCGTCCCGGGCCGCCGCCACGACCATCAGCACCGCGGCCGTCACCACCATCATCGTGGTCCGGCATCGAAGGTTCATCATGTCAACACGACCTCATTGCTGGGAGCTCGACGATGCTACCGCAAGTGCGGCATTGCCGTTACCGCACCGGTACCGCATCATCCGAACATGACCCCCACGATTCGCATCGGAGGCGACCCATGACCGAGCCGCAACAATCGCAGAAACTGCCCGATTGGATCCACAACCACCTGACGCGCTACATCGCCACCGACGGCGCGGACGGGTATCTGTGGGACGCCAGCCTGGGCGGAGGTCAGGGGATGATCCCGACGCTGTTGTTGACCACGGTGGGCCGCAAGTCAGGACGCGAGCTCACCATGCCGCTGATCTTCGGACGCTCGGGCGAGGATTACGTCATCGTCGCCTCCAAAGGCGGCGCTGCCGCGCATCCGGCGTGGTATCTGAATCTCGAAGCCACCCCGTCGGTGCGGGTGCAGGTCAAGGCCGACAAGTTCGCCGCGCGCGCCCGGACCGCGCAAGCTGCGGAGCGGGCGGCGCTGTGGAAGAAGATGGTGGCGATTTACGCGCCCTATGAGCTCTATCAGACCAAGACCGACCGGCAGATTCCGGTGGTGGTGCTGGAGCGTCAGTAGCCCGCCACCGCAGGGATGATCTCGCGGCGGAATATGTCGATCGGCGTGAGTTCGTGCACGGTCGGCAGGTTGAACACCGCATGCTGCACGCCGATCGAGGCCAGCGCCTTGCAGTGGCCGATCACGTCCTTGGCGCTCATTTTGCCGGGCTGCAAATCGACGGTGCCGAGCGTCGTGATCTCGATCGTCCCGAAGTCCCGGCCGAGCGCCTCGCAGTGTCGTTTCAATACGTCGAGCTTGGCGCGCACGGCCTCCGGGCTGCCAAAAAGATTGCACGCATCCGCATATTGCGCAACCAAGCGGAGCGTCTTTTTCTCCCCGCCGCCGGCGACCAGAATCGGCGGGTGCGGGCGCGAGAGCGGTTGCGGGACGCAGAGGGTCTCGGCGAGTTGAAAATGCCTGCCGCGATACGGGCCGTTGTCGGCGGACCACATCTGCTGCGCGATCTGCAGCGTTTCCTCCAGCATCTCGAATCGCGCGCCGAGCGGCGGGAAGGGGATCCCTAAGCCGCGCGCCTCCTGTTCATTCCAGGCGGCGCCGATGGCGAAGTAGGCGCGGCCGCCGGACAGCACATCGAGCGTGGTCGCGCTTTTCACGAGCATGCCCGGATAGCGGTAGACCACACCGGTCACCATGGTGCCGAGCTTGACTTGCCGGGTGAGCGCCGCGAGGTACCCCAAGGTCGTGTACGCCTCCAGCATGTCGTTTTCCGGCGGCCCGATCATGCTGATCTGGAAAAGGTGGTCCATGACCCACAGGCTGTAAAAACCAGCCTCATCGGCGGCCCGCGCGATGTCGGCGAGCCGGGCGGCAATGCGGGCCGGCCCCTCCGGCCAGGTGAAGTTGGGGACTTGCAGGCCGATTTTCATGGCCCGATTCTATATCATGAGCTCGTTGCAGAAGGGGGAGCACGCATGACAGAGTTCAAGGGCAACGGGTCGCCTCAAGGCAACGGGTCGCCCGAAGGCCGCGGCACCCTCGCCGTCTGGGGCGGCGAGCGGGAGCACGAGCCCTACGAGCGCGCCACGCAGGTTCCGGTGGTTCACAGCGTCTCCTTCGGCTACCGAGATCTCGATACCTGGCTCGCGGTGGCGCTCGGCCACGAAGAGGGTCATATCTACTCGCGCAATACCAACCCCACGGTGCGCGCGTTCGAGGAGAAGGTTCGCGATCTGGAGGCGGCGGAGGCCGCGACCAGCTTCGCCACCGGCATGGCCGCCATCAGCGCGACTTTCTTCACCTTTCTGCGGCCGGGCGAGCGAGTCGTGTCGATCAAGGACAGCTACGGGGGGACGAACAAGCTGTTCACGGAATTTCTGCCGGCGTTCGGCATCGAGGCGACTCTGTGCGCGACCGGCGATCACGCGGCGATCGAAACCGAGATTGCGCGCGGTTGCAAGCTCTTGTACCTCGAGACGCCCACCAATCCGACCGTGAAGATCACCGACATCGCCCGCCTCGCGGCCGCGGCCCATCGGGTGGGCGCCCTGGTTGCGGTGGACAACACCTTTGCCACGCCCATCAATCAGAATCCGTTGAGTCTCGGCGCCGACCTGGTCCTGCATAGCGCGACCAAATTCCTGGGCGGTCACGCCGATGCGCTCGGTGGCGCCGCCTGCGGACGCCGCGAGCTCGTGCAGCGGATGTACCATTTCCGCGAAATCAACGGCGCAGCGCTGTCACCCGGGGATGCCTACAGTTTGCTCCGTGGGATGAAGACCTTGGGATTGCGCATCGCGCGGCAGAACGAGAGCGCCCTGACCATCGCCCGGTGGCTGTCGCGGCACCCGGCGGTCGAACACGTCAATTACCCCGGACTCGCCACGCATCCCCACCACGATATCGCGGCGCGCCAGATGCGGGGCTTCGGCGGGATGCTGAGCTTCAGCGTGCGCGGCGGCCTCGATGCCATCAGAGCGTTCCTGCCGAGGCTCAGGTTCGCGCACCGCGCCGCCAATCTCGGCTGCGTCGAGACCGTGGTCGGTCCGCCGTCGGTGACGAGCCATGTCGAATGCACGGCCGAGGAGCGCGCGGCGGCCGGGATTCCGGAGGGGCTGGTGAGATATTCGACCGGCATCGAGGATGTCGCGGATCTGATCGCAGACCTCGACCAGGCGCTGGCCTAGGCTCAGGCGAGTGTGAAGGTCCGCTTCAGCAGGTAGGATCCGACGCCGCCTTCCAGGCTGTAATAAAGCCAGTCCGATCCGTCGAGGCCTCCGAGGCTGACGAGGCCGAAGAAGCCCGCGCACAGGATCAGAGCGCCGAAACACGCCGGCCAGATACCGGAACCTGCGTCGAAGAAGCGCGCAGTCAGATTTTCGGGCTGAACCTCAAGCCAGTCGGCAGGTTTCAGATCGGCGGCCAAGGCGGCCAGCGCTAAGAACCACATGGTCGGCGCCTCGCGTAAATCCATGATGTAGAAATTGCATTTTCCGAAATTGCCGCCCGGCGCTCTTGGATATGGGTCTCAATGAACGTTATGTAATACGTGAACATCGTCACGAGATCGCAAATAAAGCGCGGCCGAACACGAGGATCGGCCATTCAACATAATCGAGTGGCCGTTGCGCAACGGATTGCACGTCCTCGTTTTGCGGCGATTTTTTTCGAGCAGACTGGCGGTCGGCGACATATGATCGAACGCTACCAGATCCCCTCGGAGTCTCATGCGCATCATTGATTCGATCCGCGTATTGGCGGCCGCTTTGGCGCTGTCCGCCTGCGGCGGTGGAGGCGGCGGCTCATCGCCCGCTCCGGCTCTGCCCACTGCGTCCCTCCATGCATCGACCGCGACGATCGGCGCCGGCGGTTCGGCGACGTTGACGTGGTCCTCGACCAACGCCACGTCCTGCTCCGCCTCCGGAGGCTGGACCGGCAGCTTGGCGACGAGCGGAAGCCAGAGCACCGGAGCGCTGAGCAAAACCGCGACCTTCACTCTGTCGTGCGCGGGTGCGGGGGGCACCAGCCAACCCGCGAGCGTGACCATCGTCGTCAATCCTCTTCCCACGGCCGCATTGAGCGCGACCCCGAGGGCCGTCCCCGCAGGGAGCACAGCGACGCTCACGTGGAGTTCGACCAACGCGACCTCCTGCACCGCCACCGGCGGCTGGACGGGAACCCGCGCCACCAGCGGTACCCAGACGACCGACCCGGTGGCCGCGCCCACGACGTACACGCTGGTCTGTTCCGGCGCCGGCGGCATGAGCGCGCCCGCGACAGCGACCGTGAACGTCACCTCCGCCACGCTATCCGTGTACCCCTCGGTGATTGCGCCGGGAGCATCCTCGACGTTGACCTGGAGCTCGATGAATGCCAGCTCCTGCACGGCGTCCGGCGGCTGGAGCACCCCGATTGGCGTCAGCGGCACCCAGGCCACGGGCGCCGTCAGCGCGACGACCACGTACTCGCTGACTTGCGCAGGCCCGGGCGGGAGCAGCGCCCCGGTCTCCGCCACACTGACCGTGTCGAGCACGGCGATGAGCCTGTCGCCGGCCGCCGCCGCCATCACGCTCACTCGCACGCAGCAGTTCACCGCCACCGTGCCGGGAGGCGGCGCAGCCACCTGGACCGTCGATGCAATCGCCGGCGGCAACAGCACGGTCGGCACCATCAGCTCGAGCGGCCTCTACACGGCGGGAGTCGCGGGCGCCCACCACATCGTGGCCACCAGCGTCGCCAACACGGCGCAGACCGCGGCCGCCACCGTGGCGGTGACCGATCTCGCCGGCGTGTATACCTATCACAACGACCTGTCGCGCGATGGCGCGAACACCCAGGAGTACGCGCTCACCACCGCCAATGTAGCGGCCTCGTTCGGCAAGCTCGCCTCCTGCCCGGTCGACGGCGCAATCTACGCCCAGCCGCTATGGGCGGCGAACGTCGGCATCAACGGCACGACGCACAATGTGGTGTACGTGGCAACCCAGCACGACGGCCTGTTCGCATTCGATGCGGATGCCACGACCTGCACGCAGCTTTGGAGGGTGAGCCTGGTCGATGCGGCGCATGGCGCAAGCGCCGGCGAGACGGCGGTTCCCTGCACCACGGGCGTCCCCTGCTCGGGAACTCCCCTGGTGGGCGGCGGATACGGCGATATCCAGCCGGAGATCGGGGTGACGGGCACGCCGGTGATCGACCCCGTCGCCGGCATCCTCTACGTCGTCTCGAAGTCGGTGAACGCGGCGCAAACGACTTTTTATCAGCGGCTGCATGCCATCGACCTCACCACGGGGAGCGAGAAGGCCGGGTCGCCGGTCGCGATCACTGCGACAGTTCCAGGGACGGGGGACGGCGGCACCACGGTGGCCTTCAATACGCAGCATGAGAACCAGCGCCCGGGCTTGGCGCTCGCCAACGGTAACGTGTACATCGCCTGGGCGGCGCACGAAGACGTGGCTCCCTGGTATGGGTGGGTCATCGCGTATCACTACAACGGCAGCTCGTTCACCCAGAGCGCGGCGTTCAACACGGCGCCCAACGAGGGGCAGAGCGGAGTGTGGATGTCCGGAGGGGCGCCGGCGGTGGATTCCAGCGGTAACGTGTACGTGTCGACGGGCAACGGCGAGTTCGATGCCGGCAATGCCATGCCGCCCAACACCGACTACGGCGATTCGCTGCTGCAGCTCAACGCATCGCTGGGGGTGCTGCAGTATTTCACCCCTTCCGATCAACTGAACGATTACCAACACGACGAGGACTTCGGGTCCGGCGGCGCCATGGTGCTCGCGGATCTGCCGGCGGGCAACACCATCACCCACGCGCTGATCTGCGGAGGCAAGGACGGTGTCTTGTATGTCTTGAATCGCGACCTGCTGGGTGGACTCGGCGCAGCGACCGTGCAACAAATCCCCCTGGGTCAGGGTCCGGTACCCGGGCTCTTCTCAACCGCTGCGCTCTGGAACAATTACTTGTTCGTGGGTGCCGCCGGCGGCGCGTTGGATGCCTATGAATTGACGCCGGCTACCGTTCAATTCAACCTGGCATCGATGTCGGCCCACAATTATGTGTGGCCGGGCGCGACGCCTTCGGTATCCGCCGCGGGCACGCAGAACGGGCTGGTGTGGGTGCTCGACACCAGCACCTACTGCACGGAGCAGTCCCCTTCGTGCGGACCCGCGGTGCTGCACGCCTACGACGCCACCGACCTCGCGACCGAGCTCTGGAACAGCTCCACGAACGCTCAGGACGCCGCAGGCTATGCGGTGAAATTCACCGTACCGACCGTCGCCAACGGGCGGGTGTACGTAGGGACACGCGGCAACAACGCGGGTGGCGGGGACAGCACGACCACTACGCCGGGCGAGCTCGATATCTACGGACTGAAGTAGCCGGAACGGGCGCAGCTACGCGGCCCGCGCCAGATCCGCCCGGACATAGCGGGACAGGTGCCAGGCGGCGAGCGCTACGTCCGCCGTCCGAACGGTCGGCGCCTCGTGATCGAGAAGTGCCGGCAGAGCCTTGGGCTCGATCACCCAAACGGAACCCGGCGGATCGTTGTGCTGCACATACCAGCCGGGGAAGGCGACGATGGCTTGCGCGGTGAATCGCTTGCCGGTGCTTTTCCACAAGAATGCTTCGATCCAGCGCGCGGCGTCCGCAGCGCTGGTCCTCGGATCGCGTTCGAGGGCCCTACCCGCAACGAGCAGCTTTCGACCCTCGACGTATACCTTCGCTTTCGGCCAGGGCTTGGGAAGGGCGCGCGTCTCGACGACGAAGACACCGCGGCGGGAGATGATGACGTGGTGCAGGCGGCGACCGTCGCCCCTCACATCGTGAAAGACTTGGGTGCCGTCCACCCGAAGCCCTTCGATGCATTGCGCCACCGCGCGCTCTCCCTCACGCCGTTCCTCGAGCTCGCTGGGCGGGCGCCGCGCCATGGTCGGCGGGCTGTGCACCACCCGTCCGCAAACACCCCGCCAAAAAACGTCGAGCGCGCGGCTTTCCAGCCATCGCCGAATCTCGTCGATGATTTCGCCCGCGCTCGCCTCTATCGGCCGACTGGACATCGTGGCGAAATGTGACACGTCCATGGCGACCGTTCTGTGGATGGGCTCACGATTGCTTGCAGATCGCGGAATGCTGATGGGTGCGGCGCCATGGCAACGGCTTGCGCGACCGTCCGGGGACAACAACGGTCAGGGCATATAAGAAGTCTACCTTTGTAGTTTACCTTCCTATCTGTTACACTGCGGCCGTGAGAAAGGCGTCCGATCGTGCGGCCGACATGGCCACGGAGCTCCGGGTGGTGCTCGGCAAGCTCAGGCGCCGGCTGCGCGAACACGCCCACAAAGGCGATTTGTCGCTGTCCCAGATGGCGGTGCTCGGCTATCTCGATCGCGAAGGCCCTTCGACCGTCACCACCCTGGCACGCGCGGAAGGGGTGCGGTCGCAATCGATGGGCGCCACCGTGGCTGCGCTGGAAGAGGCGGGCCTCGTGACGGGCGCATCGAATCCATCCGACGGCCGGCAGATCATGCTGTCCCTGACCGCAGCGGCGCGGGAATGGATCAAGGCCAGCCGTGCGGCGCGCGAGGACTGGCTGTGCCGGGCGATCCGCGCGCACCTGAATCCGGCGGAGCAGGAAGAGCTGGCCAGGGCCGCCACCCTCCTCAGGCGAATCGTCGATTGAGAGGCGCGTTCCGCTCGCTTCGCAATCACAACTACCGCGTCTGGGCGGCCGGCGCGCTGGTGTCCAATGTGGGCACGTGGATGCAGCGCACGGCGCAAGACTGGCTGGTGCTCGCGGAACTGACCCACAAGAGCGCAACCGCGCTCGGCATCGTGATGGCGCTGCAGTTCGGGCCGCACGCCCTCATGCTGCCCCTCTCGGGATTCGCCGCCGACACGCTCGACCGCCGCAAGCTCCTGATCGCGACGCAGGCGACGATGGGACTGCTCGCACTCGGCCTGGGGCTTCTCACCCTCTCGGGTTTGGTGCGTTTGTGGCACGTGTATCTGTTCGCGTTCCTGCTCGGATGCGTCAGCGCGTTCGATTCGGCGGCGCGCCAGACCTTCGTCGCGGAGCTCGTGGGGGAGCAGGATCTTTCGAACGCCGTGGGCTTGAACTCGACGTCGTTCAACGCGGCACGCATGGTCGGCCCGGCCGTCGCCGGTGTGCTCATCGCGGCCGTCGGGACCGGCTGGGTTTTCGTGATCAATTCGGCCTCGTTCGTCGGCGTGCTTTGCTCGCTTTATTTCCTGCGCGTCGCGGAGCTGCATCGCAGCGCCAGGAGCGGCCGCGGCCGCGGCGGATTGATCGAGGGATTCCGTTACGTGTGGCGCAGGCCCGACATCAAGGCGATTTTGTTGATGCTGTTCTTGATCGGCACCTTTGGCGTCAACTTTCCGATTTTCATCTCGACCATGTCGGTCGGCGTGTTCCACGCCGGCGCCGGACAGTTCGGGCTGTTGACCTCGATGCTGGCAGTCGGCTCGGTGGCGGGTGCGCTGAACTCCGCGCGGCGCGCGAGGCCGGGAATGGGGGTGCTCGCTGCGGCGGCCGCGATCTTCGGCCTCGGCTTCTGCATCGCTGCCGCGATGCCGAGCTACGGGCTGTTTGGCTGCGCCCTCGTGATCATCGGCCTGTCGGCGCAGACCTTCAGCACGACGGCGAACAGCACCCTGCAGCTATCGACCGATCCCGACATACGCGGCCGGGTCATCGCCCTGTTTCTCGCCATCGCGCTCGGCGCGACGCCGATCGGCGCGCCGTTCGTCGGCTGGGTGGCGGATACGTTCGGTCCGCGATGGGCACTCGGGGTGGGCGCCGCCTCCGGATTCGGCGCGGTGATCGTCGCCCTGCATTATTTCGTGCGGCACCGGGGACTCAGACTGCGCATACACCACGGGCGGCTCGATATCAGCCTCGCCGGGGTGGTCGGCCGGCGGCAACGGCTGCAATAATCGAATTCGCAGACCACCCGCCCGGAGATCGCCATGTCACGCGCCATCAAAATTTGGCCGCTGCTCACAGGAACACAGCGCTATGAAAAAATCGTCTCCACCCTGAACCGCGGTCATGGCCAGTTCATCGATGCACCCATTCTCGCCGTGCTGATCGAGACCCCGAATGGGCGGATTCTTTACCACGTGGGCTGCGATTATGCCAAGGTGGCGAGTGCCGAGCTCAGCCGGCGGCATTTCGGCCCGATGCGTCCGCTGTTCGAGCCGCCGGTCATGGCCGAGGAACAGCGCATCCCCGCGTATCTCGCCAAGCTCGGTCTCGAGCCCGCGGACATCGACATCGTGTTTCTCGGCCATTTGCATTTCGACCATGCGGGAGGGCTGTGCGACTTGCCCGGGTGCGAGGTGCATGTGCATCGGGCGGAGGTTGCCGCCGCGGCGACCGGCTTGGACGGAGGCGTGTTCGCCGACGAAGTTGCGCGTGCGGCCGACTGGAAGACGCAGAGCGGCGATTATGCGCTGTGTCCCGGGGTGCAGGCGCTCGAAACGCCCGGACATACCGCAGGCCACATGTCGTTGTTCGTCGAGCTGACCCAGGGACCGCCGGTGATCCTGTGCGGCGACGCTGCAGATCTCGCGGAGAATCTGCAAGATGAGATTGCCCCGGGATTTTGCTGGCGCGACGATTTCGGGCTTGCGCTTGCGAGCATCCGCCGTTTGAAATCGCTCGCCGGTGCGGAGCAGGCGGAGCTTTGGCCGAGCCACGATTTTCCGGCATACCGGACGTGGCCGCAATTTCCAGCGTGGCGCGACTGAGCTTGCGCAGCCCCGAGCCGCCCGGTCAAACCGCTGTCAGGAAAGAGACCCCGATCGCGCCCAGAAAACCGCCCGCGCGGTCCCCGGCAGCGGCGACCGAACCATAGTTTTCAGCCAGCACGCGTGCCACCCGATGCCGATGAAAGCTCGCCGCGAGCTCCCGGCACGTGATCACCTGAGGATCGTTCGCGCCGTACAGCGAGCGATGCAGCGCGGGCAGACGATACCATGGCGCGTTCGGACGCACGTGATGAGCGTTGTGGTAGGGAAAATTCAGCACCAGCACGTTGAGCCATCGGAGGCGTCCGCTCAGCAGATTGGAATAGGTATTCTCGTATTCGTAGCGGAGGTCGCGGCGCGGATCGGGGGCGGCCGCCTCGAGCGAAGCTGAGGCATAGACCTCATAGGTGTGCTGGAACGCGTCCATGAAGCGCAGAATTGTCAGGAATAAAAGGCAAGCCAGCACATAGAGCAACGCCGCCTTCGGGGAAATCCACGCCAGCGCCGCGAACGCCGCCGTCCGCACCGCCAGCACCAAAATAACACGGGTCCGCTCGACGGCCGAGCCCGAGGTGAACGGAGCTGCGACGATCATGCCGCGGATGAGAAGTTCGACCGCCGGCACATACGCCCATTCGAGCGCGAGAGCGATGCGTCTCGCGATGCGGGGAGCCCGGTTCAAGGCCGCTCGGTAGTCGAAGGTCACCACGTCGAGCCGATCCGAGTGATGGCGCAGGTGCTTTTTCTTCAGGCGGCGATAGCTCGCGATGCACGCCCCGTTGACCCAGCTCATCAACACCCCCATCCGATCGTTCGCCGCCGTGGTCCTGAATACGGCGTGATGCACGCAGTCATGGATCAGATACGCCGAGTAGGTGAGCGTGTGCGCGACCAGCAGCACACCGAGGACATTCAGGCCGGGAGCGGCAAGGGTCAGCATCCAGATACCGGCCGCCCAGCCGCTCAGGGTGTAGCAGACCACGATCCACGTCGGCCAGCCGCGAAGCCGCCCTGATGCCTTCATCGAAACCTCCTGACGATTCGCCGTCGAGCCGACTATAGGAAGTTTCCGGTGAGCCGCAAGCGACTTTTTTTCGATCCATCGCTCGCGCCTCCACGCGGTGCACGGACGGCACTCCCTGCACGGTTATCGGTCGCCTCGCGGCGCGGTGAGCCGCAACGCGGGCGGTCAGCCGCAACCCGCCCGGTGGGCCGCGGCCGGGGCGTTGCGTTACCGCTGGCGGGCACCTTTCGCTCGTGCGGTGCAGCGGCTGGACGATCTCAGGCTGCGTGCTCGCGGCGTCAGACAAAGACGACAGCCTCCGTCGAGGAACAGTACTTGAAGCCGCCGGGGCGGCCACTGCAAAGTGCTGTGGCGACGCGGCGGCTCCGGCGGAGCGCCGTTTGGCAGTGCGGCATTTTGGGGATTGCATCTCCTCCCCACGACGGCCGCGAGTCATGTTTAAATACGGGCGTGCGCTTGCCACTTCAACCGGCGCCCTTCCGCGAGGCACGACATCATGTCCATCAATGCATTCGATGCCGCTCTCGCGGGAGAAAGCGTCCTCGTCACCGAGACGCGGATGGAAGAGCTGCAGCTGTTGGGCCGAGTCGGCAGCACATCGTTCGTGATTGCGGGGTCCCGCCGAAATTTCTCGCCCGAGAGTTTGAATCCCTATGAGCTCCTGGGCGCCGCGCTCGGATCATCGACTGCGATGACCCTGCGGCTGTACGCGGATCGGATGGGCTTGCCGCTCGTGAGGATTCAGGTCAGCGTATCGCATCACCCGAGCGACGCGGACTCCGGCGCCACCTTCGAGCGCTCCATCATCCTGGAAGGCGATCTCAGCGCGGAGCAACGACGGCGCCTGCTCGAAGTGGCGCGCTCCTGTCCGGTCGATCGAACGCTCAGCCGCGGGGCCGAGATCCGCACCTCGGTCAGCACCGACATCCGCATCACGGCCGCTCCCGCGACCTCCGACTACCTCCGGGACGTCGATCGAAGAGTCGCGGCCCTGCAGGAGACTTTCTCGCACACGGAGTAGGTCTCGGGTTCACGGTGCATGGGGCTTCGGGATACACTCCGACGCGCCCCCTCACCCGATGACCGTGAGTCACCTTGAGAATCGTCACCGCCGTCCGCTACGTCACGCCGCTGCGCGAGGGGGGATCGTTGCCCGCCATCGTCGAGGGCGACGACGAGGGGCTCTATGTCCTGAAATTCCGGGGTGCCGGGCAGGGCCCCAAGTCGCTGGTCGCGGAGCTCCTCGCCGGCGAGATCGCCCGGCTGCTGGAATTGCCGGTGCCGGAAATCGTGCTCATGGAGCTGCCGGTGGAACTCGCGCGCACCGAGCCGGATGGAGAGATTCAAAGTCTCATCCGTGCCAGCGGCGGGCTGAACCTGGCACTCGACTATCTGCCGGGATCGATCACGTTCGATCCCTTGGTGTACCAGCCCGACACCGACCTCGCCTCGGCCATCGTGTGGTTCGACGCCTTCGTCTGCAACGTCGACCGGACCGCGCGAAACGTGAACATGCTGCTGTGGCATCGCCGCCTCTGGCTGATCGATCACGGCGCCGCGCTGTATTTCCATCACGACTGGAAACGGCCGGACGCCCAAGCGCTGACGCCCTTCCCCTTGATCCGGGAACACGTGCTGTTGAGTTTCGCGGATTCGCTCCCTGCCGCCGATGCCCGGTTGAAACCGCTGCTGCCGCGGGACAAGTTGTCGAGCCTGGTCGAACTGGTCCCCGACTCGTGGCTCGGGCCGCCTGGCGCCTCCACGAGCCCCGCAGGACAGCGCGCGGCGTATCTCGAATTCTTCTGCGATCGGCTGCAAAATTCGGCGGTGTTCTTGAACGAGGCGATACGCGCCCGGGGCGCATCACGATGAGCCGTCCCAACACCTACGATTACGCGATCGTTCGAGTGGTGCCGCGCGTCGAGCGGGGCGAATTCGTCAACGCCGGCATCATCCTTTCGTGCGACGTCGAGCGCGTCCTGATCGCCCGCATCGAACTCGATGAGCGCCGGGTGCTCGCGCTGGATCCGCGGGCGGATATGCGCTCCATCCGAGATGCGCTCGAGATCATCCCCATCCTATGCGCCGGCGGCCCCGACAGCGGACGCATTGGCTCGATGTCCGAACGCGAGCGCTTTCACTGGCTCGTGTCCCCGAAAAGCACCATCGTGCAGACCTCGCCCGTGCATACCGGGCAATGCGCCGATCCCGAGGGGGCGCTCGAGCACCTGATGACGGCGATGGTCCGCCGGTGACGGTGGTGAGATAAGGCGAGCCTGGCGGCGCCGCGACGTCCGCGAGGCGCGTGTCGGCGGACGAAGTCCTTGCGAGCTTCGATCCGGCACCACCGGCGTCAAACACTCCAGTCCGTTCATAATCCATAACTTATTGATTTGCAATATTTTATTGGGATGCAGAGACGCCCTTTGGACGCCGGCGGTTGACAGCCCTCAAGCGCTATGGATAATAGCTGCCGAAGCAGTGATTGTTCAGGCAGTAAATGCCGAGGCACTAAATGTCCAAGCAGCATTATCAAGCGGCAACGTACCGGGCTCAAAACAGCGTCGGCTATCTGATCAAGCGTGCGCATTCGATGATGCTGGATGTCCTCGAGCAGATTTTCGAGGAGCAAGGCTACAGCTACATCCAGTACGTGATCCTGACGTGGCTGCGAGACGGCATCGCGGTCAATCCCAAGGACATCTGCGTTCAATTCCGTCACGACAGTGGAGCGCTGACCCGCGTCATCGACCAGCTGGCTGACCGAGGGCTGCTCGAGCGTGTCCGGCGCGACCGTGACCGCCGCAAGGTGGAGCTGCAGCTCACGGAAGCGGGCCGCAAGGCGGTCGAGGGTCTCGTTCCCTTGGTGGTCGAGAAGTTGAATCTGGCGCTCGCCGATTTTTCGAGCGAGGAAGTCCAGGAGTTCCTGCGGCTCTTGCTGAAACTCAATACCCGGCTGCAATCGACACTCGATGCGACTGCGGGCGCCGCCGGCAAGAACGTCGCCGGCACGGAAGCGTGAGGCCGCCATGCGTCTGAATGCATTGCTGCGACTCGGCACATTGACTGGCACGCTGGCCTTTGCCGGGTGCGTCTTGCCCCCGAAAGAAGCCGCGCACCCCGGGAAACTCGCGAGCGACGAAGTGGGTCTCTCGGGCGCCGCGGTGCAGCCGGCGGCCGACGGCTGGTGGGATTCGTTCAAGGATCCGCAGCTCGACCGTCTGATCCGTCTGGGACTCAAGGACAGCCCGACGCTGGTGGAGGCGAAGGCGCGCCTCAGCGCCGCCCTCGCACAGACGCAAACCGCGCAAGCGGCGCTCAAGCCGAGTGCCAATCTCGACGCGAGCGCGCTCTATCAGCGTGCTCCGGACAACTACCTCATCCCGCCGCCTCTCGCCGGGCACACCTTCTGGATGGGCCAGGCCGGCGCAAGCCTGGGATGGGATCTGGATTTCTGGGGCCGTCAGGCCGACGCGGTGCGCCGTGCGCAAGGGCTCGCCGAGTCCGCGAGCTTCGATGAGGCCAACGCGCGGCTCATGCTGGCGGGGGCGATCGCGCAGTCCTACATCGAGCTCTACCGGGAGGACGCGCTCGCGGATATCGCGCAGCGCTCCGAGCTGCAGCGCCAAAACATCGTCGACATCACCCGCCGCCGGGTGAGCGCCGGGCTCGATACGCAGCTCGAAATTCGAGAGGCGGAGGGACAGCTGCCGCAGGCCCGCGTGGCGCGCGAGCAGGCGCAGGCGGCCGCCCAACTTGCGGTGCACGAGCTCGCCACGCTGACCGGCCAGGGCGCGGGCGCGTACGCGACGATCGAGCGCCCCGCGCTGCAAGTCGACGCGGCGCTGCCGGTACCCGAGGATCTGCCCATCAACTTGCTCGCGCGCCGTCCGGACGTACTGTCGGCGCGTTCGCTGGTGCAGGCTGCCGACGCAGAGCGCCTGGCCTCGAAAGCGGCGTTCTACCCGGACGTGAGCCTGCGCGCGATTGCGGGCATCGGCGCTTTCGGCATGAACAACCTGGTGCAGTGGAACGCGCGCGGCTTTGGAGCGGGCCCGCTCATCTCCCTGCCGCTGTTCGATGGGGGGCGCCTCAAGGCGCAGTAACGCGGCAGCGAGGCGCAGCTCGATTCAGCCATTGCCGGGTATAACGACACGGTACTGCACGCGGTGGAGCAAACCGCCGACCAGATCACGCGCCTCGACGCCCTGGCCCGCGAAAGGGTGGATCAACAGCTCACGCTGGATGCAAGCGAAGCTGCCTACCGTCTGGCCGAGGAGCGCTATCGCGCAGGACTCGCGAGCTACCTGTCGGTCCTCAATGCCGAGACGCAGGTGCTGAGCGCGCGTCAGTCCATGGTGGACATTCTGGCGAGCCAGGCGGTCGCCCGGGTGACGCTGCTGCTCGCCGTCGGCGGCAGCTTCGATGCCCACGCGGCCGCCACCGCCGCGATTGCCAGGCACCGCGCCGTTGGCGAAGACCCCGAGATTTCCCCCGATCTATTGACGCGAGCAAGCCCATGAACACGCCAGCAACCCCTGTGAACTCCGAAGCCCCTACTCCCTCCTCCCCGCGCCGTACCCGGCGCGCCGGTCTCCTGGGACTCGGCGCCGCCGTGGTCCTCGGCGCCGTCGGCTACGGCGCGTACTGGTTCCTCGACGGCCGCTTCTACGAATCCACCGACGATGCCTACGTCAACGGCGACGTGGTGCAGATCACGAGCGAAGTGCCCGGCACCGTGCTGTCGCTGAACGTCGACGACACCCAGCGGGTGCAGGCCGGCCAGCCGCTGCTCGAGCTCGATCAGGCCGATGCGAAAATCGCGGTGGCCAATGCCGAGGCGGATCTCGCCCGCGCCGTGCGCCAGGTACGCGGCTTGTTTGCACAGAGCAAGGAGCTGCGCGCGCAGATCGAACAGCGCGAACAGGCGGAACGTACGGCCGACGAGGATTTGAAGCGTCGCGGCGGCCTGTTGACGGACGGCGCGATTTCGCAGGAAGAGCTCTCGCACGCGCGCGACGCGGTCACCACCACGCGCGCGAATGTCGCGGCCGCGCGTCAGCAACTGAGCCAGACCGTGGCGCAAATCGACGGCACCACCATCGCCGATCATCCGCAGGTGCTCGCCGCCGCGGCGGCCGTGCGCAATGCGGAACTGTCCCTGCATCGCACCGAGCTCACCTCCCCGGTCACCGGCGTGATCGCCAAGCGCTCCGTGGAAGTCGGCCAACGGGTCGCAGCGGGCACCCCGCTGCTCGCGGTGGTACCGCTCGACGATGTGTGGATCGATGCAAATTTCAAGGAAGTGCAGCTGCAGCGCATGCGCGCCGGCCAGCCCGTGACTGTGCGCACCGATCTCTACGGGCGCAGCGTCACCTACCACGGCCACGTCGTGGGCATCGCCGCGGGCAGCGGCAGCGCCTTCGCGCTGCTGCCGGCTCAGAACGCCTCCGGCAACTGGATCAAGATCGTGCAGCGCGTGCCGGTGCGGATTCTGCTCGATGCCGATGATCTCAAGGCGCATCCGTTGCGGGTCGGCCTGTCGACGACGGTGCGCGTCGACCTGCACGACACATCGGGCCCTCCGATGAGCACGGCGATGCGCAATGTGCCGCTGCCGCGGCAGGCGAGCGCGGGCGACGATCCGGCGGTCGATGCGCGCATCGCCTCCATCATCGCGGACAACGCGGGCCCCAAGCCCAACGAGCCGGCCCATCTCAGCCGCAACGCGCATGGCCGGGGCGACACGCATGGCGGGACTCATGACGCCGCGGCCGGCGACAGCGACAGCGCCCTGGTGGCCGCAAGCCCGTGAGCGCGAATCCCGCCGTCGCTCAACCGGCGCCGACGCTGGCCGGGACGACCAAGGCGCTGACCGCCGTGGCACTGGCGCTCGGCACCTTCATGCAGGTGCTCGACACCTCGATCGCGAACGTCTCGATCCCGACCATCAGCGGGGATCTCGGCGTGAGCTCCGATCAGGGCACCTGGGTGATCACCTCATTCGCCGTGGCCAACGGGGTTTCGGTGCCCTTGACGGGCTGGCTCATGCAGCGCTTCGGGGTGGTGCGCACCTTCGTGCTCTCGGTCGTGCTGTTCACGATCGCCTCGCTCCTTTGCGGACTTGCCTGGAGCCTCCCGTCGTTGATTGCATTCCGGGTGCTGCAGGGCGCGGTTTCGGGGCCGATGATTCCCGGGAGCCAGGCGCTCCTCATCAGCGTGTTCGGGCCCGCCAAGCGCCCGGTCGCGCTCACCATCTGGTCGATGACGACGCTGGTGGCGCCGATCGCGGGACCGCTGCTCGGCGGCTATATCTCGGACAACTACGTGTGGCCGTGGATCTTTCTCATCAACGTGCCGGTGGGCATCGTCTGCGCGTACGTCTGCTGGAGGAATCTCCGATCGCAGGAAACACCGACCCGCAAGATCCCGATCGACGGCGTGGGCCTCGTACTGTTGTTCGTGTGGGTCGGCGCGCTGCAAATCATGCTCGACAAGGGCAAGGATCTGGACTGGTTCAATTCGACCACGATCGTGGCACTGCTGGTCGTCACGGTGGTCGCTTTCGCCGCGTGGCTCATCTGGAGCCTCACCGAGGAACATCCGATCGTCGATCTCTCGCTGTTCAAGTCGCGCAGCTTCAGTCTCGGGACGGTGGCCCTGTGCCTGGGCTACGCGGTGTTCTTCGGCAACATCGTGCTGATGCCCCTGTGGCTGCAGAGTTACGAAGGATACACGGCCACCTGGGCGGGAATCGTGTCGGCGCCGAGCGGCGTGACCGCCATCATCACTTCGATCTTCGTCTCACGGCTGATGCGCCGATTCGATCCGCGCATGCTGGCCGCCGTGTCGTTCGGCATCTACGCCGTCTCCTATTTCATGCGCGCCGGCCTCACGACGGATGCCAACCTGTTCGCTTTCGTGGCGCCGCAGCTCGTGCAGGGATTTGCAATGGGACTGTTCTTCGTCACCATGCTGGCGGTGATCTTCGACGGGCTGCCGGCACAGAAGATACCGGCGGCGTCGGGGCTGTCGAACTTCCTGCGCATCACCGCGGGCAGCTTTGCCACCTCGTTGATCACGACCTTCTGGGACCGGCGCGAAACCCTGCATCAGTCGCATCTCGCGGATTCGGTCAGCGTGTACGCGCCCGCCTACCAGCAGTCGCTCGCACAGATGCATCAGTTCGGGCTCACCGACCAGCGCGCCGCGGGGGTGATGACGCAGGGGCTGATCGCGCAGAGCTATTTGCTGTCGTCGCTGGATTTGTTCTATCTGTCCGGGTGGCTGTGCGTGGCGCTCATACCGCTGTGCTTTTTGGTGCGGCGGCCGTCGGTGCAGGGGGCGGTGGTGGCGGCGGCGGATTGAGAGCGGTTTGGCGGAGCTAAGAACGCATGGCTCGTGCGGGCTGCGCCGGAAGTCCTTGGCGGGACCCGGCCGGCACTAGGCGAGCCAGCGCCCCATCAGTGTTTGCGCGTCCTCTCCGTCGCGAATGCGGCCTGGCGTGCGCGAGAAGCGTGGGGCCGGCGCCGCGTGCCAGTGATCGTCGATCCTCCGGTAAACTTCGCGCGCCCGCGTGTGCGGATCGGCCGGCACCTCCTCGAGCCCAAGCACCGGTGCGAAACACGCGTCGGTCGACTCGAGCAGTGCGCACCACTCCTCGCGGGTCCTGGAGAGGAAGATGTCCCCGAGCACGCGCGCCTGTTCCTCCCAGGTCGCACGGTCGTATTGCGTATCGGCAAACCGCGCCGGCGCGCCGATCGCCCGCAGCAGCTCCCGATAGAAGGCCGGCTCCAAGGGGCCGATGGCGACCTCCGCTCCGTCGGCGCATCGATAGGCTCTATAGAAAGGTGCGGCTCCCCCGAGAAGGTTCTCGGATCGCTCCACGGACAGCTTGCCGCTCGGGATCAGGCCGGAGAACATGGTCATGAGCGAGGCGACACCATCGACGATGGCGCCGTCGATCACCTGGCCCTGGCCGGATCGCGTGCGTTCCAAGAGAGCCGCCACGATGCCGAACGCGAGGAACAACGAGCCGCCGCCAAAATCGCCGACGAGATTGAGCGGCGGGACCGATCGCCTGCCGGGCTCGCCGATCGCCTTGAGCGCACCGGTGAGTGCAATGAAATTGATATCGTGACCGGCGGTCCGTGCCTTCGGGCCGGTTTGTCCCCAGCCGGTCATGCGCGCGTAGACGAGTCTTGGATTCGCGATGAGGAGCGGCTCGGGCCCCAAGCCCAGCCGCTCCATCACTCCCGGCCTGAAGCCCTCGATCAGCACATCGGCCCGGACGGCGAGCTTCTTGCATTGCTCGCGGCCGGCATCGCTCTTGATGTCCGCGATGAGGACGCTCCGGCCGCGATCCACGACCGGATTGGGCCAGCCGTTTCCCCCCGCCCGATCGATCCTGAGGACCTCGGCGCCGAGATCCGCCAGGAGCATCGCGCAATGCGGCCCGGGGCCGATACCGGCGAACTCGATCACGCGTACGCCGCTGAGAGGACCATCCGATGAGCTCATCCGAATACGATACGCCGAATCGGCGAGCACGTGACAAGACGACGCGTCCATTCAAGCCGGTCATATCGACCGGCAGCGGATGGATCTCCTTCGCGCATGCCGGTCGACCCGGGGGGAGCCCGACCCGTCGTGTATGATTGGCCGACAACCGAGCATTCGAAGAGGGTGAAACGATGCATAGATTCGAAGGCCGCATCGCTGTGGTGAGCGGCGCTGCGCAGGGCATGGGCAAGGCCGTGGCGCTGCGGCTCGGCGAGGAAGGGGCCACGGTGGTTGCCGTCGACATCAACGGCGCCGGCGCTGCGGCGACCGCGAAGGCGCTCGGCGGTGCATCGACCGGCATCGGCTGCGACATCGGCGATGAGGCCGCGGTCGCCAAGCTGTTCGAAACGGTGAGCGGGAAGTTCGGCAAGCTGGACGTTCTGGTCAACGTTGCCGCCATCGTACCCTTCGTGAAATGGGACGAGCTCACCTTCAGCGAGTGGCGGCGCGTGCTGCGCGTGAACCTCGACGGGCTCTATCTCATGTGCCGCGCGGGCTCGGAGCTGATGCGCAAGAATGGCTACGGGCGCATCGTCAACTTCAGCTCGAACTCCATTTTCGCCGGGACCCCGAACATGGCTCATTACGTCGCCTCCAAGGGCGGCGTGCTGACCTTCACGCGGGCTCTCGCCACCGAGCTCGGTCCCTTCAAGATCACCGCCAATTCGATTTGCCCGGGATTGATCGACACCGAAGGCGTGCAGACCACGCCCCACAAGGACGCGTTCGAGTTCGTCGGCATGCTGCAGGCCATCAAGGGGCGCGGGCTGCCGAAGGATGTGGTGCCGGCCGTCGCCTTTCTCGCCTCGGAGGAAGCGCACTGGATCACCGGTCAGGCGCTCAACGTCGATGCGGGGATGGTGCGCTGGTAGGCTCGCGCCGGGGTCAGCCGATCAGGAGCGGCAGGTCGCTCAAGCCGATCAGGAGTAGTAGTCGGCTCCGGTCCGATAACTCTTGAAGCTCTCAGGGTCGTGCGAATAAAACAGCTCCGCATCGTGCGTCTCGGCGAGCGCTTTCAGCCGCTTCATGGAGTTCAAGCTCGCGGTCGGATCGAGGTGGAAGCTCGAGATGCACATCATGTCCATGCTCTTTTGGCTGTAGCACGCGTCGGCGGTAAACAGCATGGGGCGCCGGTGGTTGAGCTCCACCATCAGGCTGTAATGGCCGGCGGTGTGGCCCGGCGTCTCGAATAGCCACAGTCCCTTCGCGATCTCCTGGTCGCCCGTCAGCGTTTCGAACTTCGGTGTGTACATGTCGAGCGCAGGATCCGGCGGTAGCTTCAAACCGCGCTTGTCGGCGAGGCTCGGCGCAAAGCTCAGATCCGAGTAGCCCAGGTGCTCGAAGGGCTGGCAGTTGCCGGAGGCCTCCAATTCCTTGGCGTGACACAGCGTGCAGGCCGAATGGAAATGCTTGTTGCCGCCGCAGTGGTCGAAATGGTAGTGGGAATTGATCACGTAGTTGATGTCGCCGGGTTTCAGGCCGAGCTTCGCGAGCTGCGCCGGGAGGGTTTGTGACGGATCCTGAATCGGCTTTTCGAACGGCAGCACCCGCATCACGTGATCGAAGTCGTAGCCGGTATCGAACACGTAGCGCCCGTCGGGATGCTCGACCAACACGCTGTAGCAGGGAAACCTGAGCTCGCCGCCGGGCCCGCGGTTCCAGAACGCGTGGAATCCGTCGATCACCAGCGACCCGCCGTCGAGCAGATGAACCTTGGTATCGGTCATGACTGAAAACTCCTCGCGGGGTCGCGGGTCGCGGCGCTCATTGCCGTCTCATTTCGGCGGCGCCGCCACCGACGACATCATAGCCCGCACGCTGGCGGCGTCCCAAACCGGATCGACTTTCACCTGGCCGCCGATGATCTTCGTGCGCACGGACTCGATTTCGGACCAGACATTGTCGGGAATGTACTTCGAATGCAGCAGCCGCACCGAGCCGTCGCTCAGTTGAATGGAGTACGGGTGGGTACCGAATTTATCGGCCTTGAGATCCTCGATCATGGCCGAGTAGACGGGCACCAGATTCCAGATCACCGAGGAGAGAAGGTGGCCCTTGTCGAGCGCGCTTTTGTCGCCGAGCTGGTCGATGAACCAGACCTTTCCGCCGGCGGTCGAGGGCTTCGTGTCCACGGCCTGCAACATGCCGAAGCTCGCGCGGTCGCCCTGGCCGAAGATTACGTCGGCGCCGGCGCCGATCGCCGATTCGGTCACGCGGCGGCCGCCGGCGACATCGGCATAGGCCGCCGGTCCGATCACGGCGTACAGCACCTTCACCCCAGGATCGGTCGACCGGACGCCTTGCGCGAACGCCGCCGACTGGCTGTTCCAGGGCGGCGACTCAGCGGCCACCACGATGGCCACGACGTGGGTGTTGGTGGTCTTCGCCGCCAGAACGCCGGCGAGGTAGGCGCCCTCGCGTCCGGACAGGGTGTAGTCCGCGACGGCGCCGGGCTTGGAATCCTTGGGACGGTCGACGATGGCGACGGGCACGTGCTTCTCGCGGCCGATCTCGGGCGCGGCGGTGTTGTAGCCGCTGGCATGCGCGATGATCAGACTCGCTCCATCGTCCGCGAGTTCGCGCAGTTCCGCGTGCACGTCGCCGTAACCGAGTCCCGCCGCCGGCATGAACTGCAGGTGGTACTTCGCGGCGACGGCCTTGGCCGCCTCGAAGGCCTGCTGATTCCAGCCGAAGTCGGTGGGCTCCTCGGGCAGCATGATGGCGAGCGCCGTGACCTCCGCGGCTGAGGCGGAGGCGGAGGCGCAAAGGCCCGTACCGAGCGCCCACGCCGTCAGGGCAGCGATGGTCGCGCTCACGGCGGCGCTCACGCCTACGCGCCGCCCAATCATCCGCACCATGTGCCTCGCTCCCTAGAATTTGTAGCTGGCGCCTACGATGTACTCGCGCGGCGGGAACCAGGTCTGCGTCGTCTCACCGCCATATTGATTGGTGAAACGATAGCTCACCAGCGCGCGGTCGGCCAGGTTGGTGACGTTGAAAGTCAGATCGAGCTTCTTGTTCGGGAAGGTGTAATCGAAAAACAGATTCATCAAAACGTAGCTCGGCGTCGTGTAGTAAAACGAATTGCCGAACACGGTGTCCGCATAATGATCCCGATAGTTGCCCTGCAGCCGCGAGAGGAAGCTCGCGCCGTTGGCGAGCTGAGACACCTGCGACAGCGCAACGGAAGCCATGTAGTTGGGGAGGTTCGGCGGCTGATTGCCGTACACGTCGCGATAGCCCTTGGCCCGGAGGGCGGACAGCAGTGCCGGGCCGTTCGGGAGGGCCGGGTTCGGTATGCCGAACTCCGCGTCGATGAATGCCGTCTCGCCGTACAGCGCCGCGAATTCACTGTTGGCGGCGTTGCCGGCCAGATTGTCGATCGTGGACACATGGGTCGCGATCTTGCCGTGCTCGGCGGTGAGGTTGCCGCTGAGACGGAAGCTGTACGGCAACTGCGCGCTGAACTCCGCCTCGACCCCGTAGACATAAACCTTGGGCAGGTTGTCCACGCCGCCGTCGAAATTGATCAGATCCTCGGCGTGATACTGCATGTTCTTGTCGATGTAGTAGAAGCCGGCGAAATTCGCCACCACTGTCTTGTCCAGGAACGCGTTCTTCGAGCCCAGTTCGAAGGCGGTGATGGTCTCGGGCTGATAGTTCGCGGGAACCACGGCCGGCGCGGTCCCTGGGTTGCCGCCGCCCGGCTTGTAGCCGGTGGAGATGCTGCCGTAGAGGAACTTGTCGGGGGTGATCTGGTAATCGAGGCCGGTTTTCCAGGTCAGCTTGTCGGAGCGCTGGTGCAGATGCACGATGCCGCCGCCGATGTTCGGGTCGCCGAAGTAATTGTCGAGCAGCGTCGTGTTGTGATCCGTCGTGTAACGGAATCCGGCGGTGGCGCGCAGGTCGTCGTTGATGTGGTAGATGCCCTGCCCGAAGCCGGACACCGAGGTATGCCGGAATGAATTCGAGGTCTCGAAATACAGCGTGCCGGCCGCTATTTCCGACGCCACCAGCGCTTCGTTCTCATTGTTGAGGATGTCCGGCGCACCGGGCTCCGAGGGATTGCGCAGGTACTGATCGTAGCCGTCGGTGGTGCGGGTATCGAGATAGAAGACACCCGCCACCCAGTCGAGCGGCCCGCCGGGCTTGGAGCTCACGTCGAATTCCTGCGTCACCGCGTAGTTCTGGTGCAGCACGAACTGATCGTTCTCCCCGCCGTACAGATTGGTCGCGAGCGGCACGGTGAGGCCGCTTTCCGAATTCGAGCCGCCTTGATTCATGTACTGCACGCTCGACAGCGACTTGATGGTCACCGCGGAGATATCGTAGGTCGCGGTGACGGTGGCGATGGTCTGATCGATATCGTAGACACCCGGCCAATCGCTGGTCTCCTGCCAGGGATTCGTATTCGGATCCAGGATGTTCTTGCTCTCGGGCTCATGCTGGACGACCTTGGCATATTCGAGGCTCCCGACGATCGAAAAATCCTCGTTCGGCTGGAACAACGCCGTCATGCGCAGGTGATAGTTGTGCGTGTCGTTGAGGCGGTAGTCGCCGGGCACCTGGGTCGCCAGCACATAGCCGCGCTGATTGATGAAATCCCCGGCAAAACGGATCGCGAAGGTGCTCGAGAGCGGCAAATTGATCGCGGTGCGCAGATGCTCCAAGTCGAAGGAACCGAACTCCACGTCGGTGTATCCCTTGACCGCATCGAAAGTCGGCTGCACGGTGATGATGTTCAGCGTGCCGCCGACCGCGTTTTGTCCGAACACCGTACCCTGGGGGCCGCGCAGCACCTCGATATGGTCCACGTCCAGGAAGCTCAAACTGAGGGCGAGCGGATTCGGAATGAATATGCCGTTCTGATGAACGGAGACCGACGCCGGGGACCCGTCGTCCTGGGGTGAGTTCAGCCCGATGCCGCGAATGGACAGGTCGAAGTTGTAGCCGTCGCTCTCGCCGATGACCAGGCTCGGCACCAGTCCGTCCAGATCCTCCGCGCTTCGCACCACATTCTGCTTCAGAACTTCCGTCGGCAGCGCGGTGATCGCCTCGGGCGCCCGCTGGATGCCCTGGTTCTCTTTCTGTCCGACGACGATGATGCTATCGAGTTCGTCCGAGGAGTCGGTGGGGGCCGCTGTGCCCACGAGGGGCGCGAGCACCACTGCACCCACAATACACGACACTGTCTGCTTCCCGGTCCGGCGCATTGAAACATCCCCTTTTGTGCTGACTGCAGCAATCCTCAACCGTCATCGAATTCTTAGCGAACCAAGTTCTCCCGTTGGTTCAATAGTGGCACTAAGCAAACGTCATGACAATATCATTTCTGGTTTCGTCCCTGCCTATTGGTTCGACGCCTGAGGCGGCGCGCCAAGCGGTGGTTCGCCGTAGACGACCTCGCCGCCGACCAGGGTCAGCAGCACGCGTGTGTTGCCGACGCGCTGGGCCGGCACGCTGAAGATGTCCTGCGACAGGACGGCCAGATCGGCGAATTTTCCCGCCTCCAGCGTGCCCACGCGGCTGTCTGCGAACTCCGCGTAGGCGGAACCCTGCGTGTACGCGTCCACCGCCTGGCGCACGCTGATGCGCTGTGCAGGCGTATAGAACTTGCCGGTCGGACGCGCGCCCGCGAGCGCCGCGCCATCCATCGGCAGATCGATGATGTCGGCGGTGTCGTCGGAGTGCCAGATTTCACGCGTGATCGCCGCCTGCATGCTGACGAAGGGATTCGGCGGCCAGGAGCACGGCCAGTCGCTCGAGAACCCGAGCACCACACCGTCCCCGAGGAAGGTCTGCCATTGATCGCTCGGGGTGGGATCCTTCGGATCGGCGTTCGTGCCGGAGTCGCCGCAGCAAAAGCCGGGCGAAGTGACGTTGATCACCGAGAGAGCCGCGTAGCGCGGAATGTCGGATTCGCGCACCGAGGAGCTGTGCTCGATCCGCAGCCGGCGGTCGCGCGCACCGTTGGCGCGTTCCGCCTGCTCGTAGGCATCGAGCACCATGTGCACGGTGTCGAACCTCGTGGCATGCGTCATGAGCTGGTAGCCGCGGCGATCCAGCTCCACGACCAGCGCCCTGAATTGGTCCGGCTGGTAGACCAGCGGGGCGAGCAGTCCGGTGAAGCCGTCCGCGAAGAATTTCACGAGATTCGCCGACACCCACTCGTCGTGGTAGGTCGTTCGAGCTTCCTCGAGATCGGCGAGAAACTGCGGCGTGAGCCGGTGCGGAGTCGCGACGGCGCCGAAAGCGGTGCGCGTGCGCACGGTCAACTCGCCACGATCGCGCAGCGCCGCGTACAGCCTGATCTCCGCCAGATCGCCGGTCGCATTGACCACGCTGGTGACCCCATAGCGGTTCACCTCGCGGGTGGCCACCTGGATCATCGCCAGCTGCTCCTCCACGGAGAGCGCCGCCCTCACGTAGCGCTCCACCGCCTCCATGGCTGCCTCGATCAGCACGCCCGTGGGGCGACCGCTCGCGTCCCGAACCACGTTGCGCTCTTCGACCGGGTCGGGGAGCGGTGCGTCGGTGATGCCCGCGAGCGCGAGCGCCTTGGAATTGAGCCACATGGCGTGCTCGGAGATGTTGTGAACGATGATCGGCCGGTCGGCGACGGCCTGGTCGAGGAGCGCATAGGTCGGCGCAAACGGCGGCGACGGGCTGAAGTCCGCGCGGCCAAAGATCAACTTCTCGGCCGGGTGGCTCGCGGCATATTCGCGGATGCGTGCGATCAGCAGCTTCGGCTTCGACGGCGTGATGCTCGCTTCGGGCGTCGACAAATTGAATCCGTGCAGCGCGATCGCTCCGAGCCAGACGTGAATGTGCCCGTCGACGATGCCGGGGATCACGGTGCGCCCGTGGAGGTCGATCACGCGCGTCGAGGAGCCGCGGCGCGCGCCGAGCTCGGCATCGGTGCCGACCGCGTCGATGCGCGAACCGGTCACGGACAGGGCTTCGGCCCAGGGTGCGCGCTTCGCGCCGGTGTAGATATGGCCGTGCAGAAAGAGCAGCTCGCTGGGGATGGACGGGCCCGTCGGCGGGTAAGCAGCCGCCGGAGCCCCCGCCCACGCCCCCGCCCCCGCGGACGGCCCCCACGACAACACCACCGCCAGAACGGCTGCTTTCCACGATCCCGCGTTCACGTGTTCCTCGACGGGGGGCTGGGATGGCCGGCGGTGCTCGCGCTGAACCATGTCGGTGAGTGGTTCCAACAAGTTGAGATCGAGCCGAGTCTGGCCGGAACCAAGGGCCAGGTCAATCGATGCCCCTGTCGATGACCGCGAGCGCCGCCGCCATCCCGGAGGCCACGTCGAGCGTGTGCCCCAACGCGCGGATCGCGCCGCCGAGCGCGGTCAGGGCCACCACCGCGTATAGAGGCCTCGCGGTCGGACCCATGTGGCCGATGCGGACGAGTTTTCCGAGCGTCTCGCCCCGTCCCGATGAGAACACCACGCCGTAGCGGGCGCGTGCGGCCGCCCGCAGCGACGCGTCCTCGAGACCCGCCGGGATCCGCACGGCCGTGGTGGTCGGCGACGCCGTGCGCTCCTCTTTGGGCCAGAGCGAGAGGCCCATCGCGACCATGCCGGCGCGGCAGGCGGCGGCGGTGAGCGCATGACGGCCCCAGACATGCTCGGGCCCTTCATTGAGGTACAGATCGAGCGCCGCATCCAGACCGTTGATTTCAGAGACCGACGGCGTGAAGGGAAAGGGCCGGTCGCGGCGCCAGGCATGCTCCCAATCGAGGATGCTCAGCATGGAATCGCGCGGCGCGTGCGGATTGCTTTTCATCTTCTCCCAGGCGCGAGGGGTCACGCCGACCAGCGACAAGCCGGGTGGGCATCCCAGGCATTTATTCGGTCCTGTGACGAACAGATCCGCGCGGCAGCCCTCGGGACCTACGTCCATGCCGCCGAACGAGGAGACCGCGTCGACCAGCAGGTAGGCACCATGCGCCGCGACCATCCGCCCGATTTCTGCCACCGGGTTGATGGTCCCGGAGGGCGTGTCATGGTGACAAACGGACACGACGCGGATCTCCGGCCGTGCCTTCAGCATAGCGGCCACGCGGTCCGGGTCGATGACCTCGTCGTAGGGCACGCGGATTTCGAGGAGCTCGGCGCAATAGCGCTTGGCCCAGAAGCCGAATCCGGCGCCGTAAACGCCGGACACCAGATTCAGCACCACATCGTCCCGGGCGATCAGCGAGGCCGCGCCCGCCTCCAGCGCGAGCACGGGTTCGCCTTGGAGGATCACCGGCACATGCGGGGTGCGGAACGCCGTGCGCAGCTTTTCCACCGTGCGCTCGTAGAAGGCGAGAAACGCCGGGTCGTAGTCGTAGAGGACGGGTCTCGACAGCCCCTGCAGCACTTGAGGGTAGGCATCCACGGGACCGGTCGTCAGGGTGAAAGTCGGCTCTTGATCCGGCGTGATACGCATCGGTGATCTCCTTGGGAGTGGTCCTTGTTCAGCGCTCGCCGCGCACATAGGGCGAGCCCAATGCCGGCGGCAACATACTATTGCGGGCAAAGATCACGAGCACCAGCATCACGACCGCGAAGGGCAACATCTGCACCACGTCGGTGGGGATGTCGATGCCGGCGACCTGCAGGGCCGTGGTCATGGCCAGACTCGCGCCGAACAAGGAGGCGCCGATCAGCACCCAGAGCGGCCGTCCGCGGGCGAGCATCGCGAGCACGATACCGATGACGCCGGCGCCGCCGGTGATGAAGGGCACGAATAGACCCGCGCCGACGTTTGCCATGTAGGCACCGCCGAGACCGGCGAGGAAGCCCGTGCAGAGCACGGCCACGGAGCGCGTGCGGACCACGTCGACGCCGGCGGCGTCGAGCGCCGCGGGTTTGTTGCCGGCCGCCTCCAGACTCAGGCCGAAGTAGCTCGAGCGGAACAGCCACGTGAGAACACCCACGAGGATCACCCCCCAGTAGACCAGCGGGTTGTGGCTGAACAGCCCTTTGCCGAGAACGGGTATGTCCCGCAGCAGCGGCAACGCGAGAATCGGTGCGGCCGGCAGGCGCGGATACGAGCGGCTGAACTGGACGAAATGCAGCAGCGAGGTGAGACCCTGCGCCCCCACGGTGATGGCGATGCCGATGACGATCTGATTCAGCCCCTTGCGTATGCACAAGAACAGCACGATGAGCGCAGCGGCCATGCCTCCGGCACCGCCGGCCAGAAACCCCAGCCAGAAAGAACCCGTGCGATACGTCGCGACGAATCCCGTGTACGCGCCGACGAGCATCATGCCTTCGAGGCCAATATTGAGCACTCCCGCTTTTTCCGAGATCTGTTCGCCGAGACCGGCGAGCAGCAGCGGCAGACCTGCGGTCACCGCGCCGAACAGCAGGGAGACCAAGAACGGCTCGGTGAACAATGCATTCATGATTCGGGCAGCCTCAGGATTTGCGACGGGTTTGATCCAGATATTCGACCAGCGCCAGGAACAGGAGCAATAGCGCCACCAGCACGAGCACATAATGCTGCGGCACGCCCACCCGGCGCGCGGCGCTTTCCCCGCCCACCATCAGCGCCGAAAAGAACAGCGTGAAGCCCATGACGGCGTAGCCGTTGAAGCGCGCCAGGAATACCAGCGGCACGACCAGGAGACCCAACGCCGGATTCCAATCCGCCCGCACCGTGCCCCAGACACCCAGCACCTCGACCGCGCCGCCCAAGCCGATCAACCCGGCGCTCAAGGCGAAGGCCCCGATGGTCAACCGCTCCACGCGCAATCCCGCATGGATCGCCGCCGCCCGGTTGGCGCCGAGAACCTGCAATTTCAAGCCGAAGGCGGTTCGCGTCATCATCAGGTGAACCAGTACGACGGCGAGGATGGCGAGCAACAGCCCGCAATGGATGGTGGTACCGAACAGGCGCGGCAAGCGGTCATCGACCGGAAGGCTGCGGGTCTGCGGCACGGTGGTATCGGGATCGCGCAGCACGAGCTTGATCATCACGTTCGCGAAACTCGTGCCGAGGAAGCTCATCATCAGCGTGGTGATGATCTCGTTGACGCCGTAGCGCGCCTTGAGCAGCGCGGGGATCAACGACCACAGCGAGCCGACCAAGCTGCCCACGAGCATGCAAACGATGAGGTTGGGACCGCGCGGCAGCCACGGGCTGAGCGCCGGTGCCAGCGCGGCGCTCGCCACGGCTGCGAGCAGGAATTGTCCGTCGCCCCCCAGATTCCACAGCCCCGCGCGAAAAGCGACGATCAGGCCGGCGGCGATCAACAGCAGCGGCGCCATCCGGGTGAGAGTCTCCTGAGCTCCGCCCCAGCGCAGCAGGCTCCGCTGTAAAACATAGCCGTAGTAGCCGATCGGATCCTTGCCGAGCGCCAGGAGGATGAGACCGCCGGCCACCAGCGCGAGAACGACGGGAATCAGCACGCGCAGCAGCGCCGCCGCGAATCCCGCTGCCGTGTCGCCCTCGGTCGTGGACCCAGAGGTGGTGATGCCTCGGCTCGTCACGCCTGCGCTCCCGCCATCAGGCGCCGGATCTGGTCGAGCGCCGCGTCGTCATTGCCGACGACGCCCGCGAGGCGCCCCTGGAACATCACGCCGATGCGGTCGCTGATCTCGAGCAGTTCGTCGAGGTCGGTCGAGATCACGATCAACGCGACGCCCCGCCCGGCGGCGGCAACGATCCGGTCGAGAGCGAGGCGCTGGTTATGCAAATCGAGCCCGTAGGTCGGCTTGTTGAGAATGGCGACGTTGGCGTCGGCGTCGAGTTCGCGCGCGAGCAGCACCTTCTGCACGTTGCCGCCCGAGAGCTTGCCCACGGGCGTGAGCTCCGATGGCGTGCGGATGTCGTTGCGCTGAATCTGCTCGCGGGCGCGCGCGTGGATCAGCTCCCAATCGCTGATACCGCGCCGCCAGCAGGGCGCGCTGCCGATCTCCTTGAGCACGAGGTTGGTCGCCACGGAGAAAGTGCCTACGGTGCCTTCGCCGAGCCGGTCATCGGTGACGTAGCGGACCCCGCGCTGGCGCCGTTCGGGGACGCCGCCCCGCGTGATGTCGGCGCCGGCGAGCTCGATCCGGCCACGCCACGACGGGCGTTGACCGGCGAGCACTTCGGCGAGGTGTTTCTGACCGTTGCCATCCACGCCGGCGATTCCCAGCACCTCGCCGGACCAGAGATCGAAACTCACCGCACGGAGCGGCGTCTCGGCAAAATCTGGCGCCGTCGACAGGGCGTGAACCGAGAGCATCGGCGGCCTGGCGCGATCCACGGTGTTGGCGCGGTGCAGCTTTTCTCCGAGCAGGAGCGCGAGTTCTTGCTCGCGGCCGGGGTCCGATGCGGCAATCGCCGCGGCGGCGGCGGTATCGGCGGGGGCATCGGCTGCGTCGGTGGCGGCGGAGGGGCCGCCGGCCGCGCCGAACATCAATCCGATGACGGTGTCGGTCCGTTCGGCCTCGCTCATCGCCTTCAGCCGCGACGGGCCGATGTCGCCGGCGAATCGGCCGAGGCGCAGCACCGAGATGCGGTCGCCGAATTCATAGGCCTCGAGCAGCTTATGGGTGATCAGGATCAGTGCGACGCCCTGCTCCTTCAGACGGCGCATCATGCGGCCGAGATCGGCAACGCCCTGTGGCGTGAGCATCGAGGTGGGCTCATCGAGGAGCAGCAACTTCTCGTCACGCCACAGCGCACGGGTGATTTCCACCTGCTGTTGCTCGCCGAGCGACAGTCCGGAGACCGGCGCGTGCGGATCGATGCGGATGCCCAAGAGCGTGGAGAGTTCCTCGAAGCGGCGCAGCGCCGTGGTGCGCGCCAGCGGCTTGAGCCAGGAGCCTCCCAGCATCAGGTTTTCGATGACGCTGAGACTCGGGACCAGGAGCACGCGCTGAAACACCGCGCCGATTCCGAGATCCATGCTGCGCCGGGGCGAGTCGATCGCGGCGGGAACCCCGTCGATGAGGATGTCGCCGTCGTCAGGCTGCTGCATGCCGGCGAGCAGGCTCACCAGCGTGGATTTGCCCGCGCCGTTCTCGCCGAGCAACACGTGGATCTCCCCCGGATGAAACTCGAGCGAGACGGCATCGAGTGCGACGATGCCGGGGTAGCGCTTGGTCACGCGGCGCAAGGCCGCGACGGCAACCCGGCCGGACCCCGGCGCGTCCGCTGTCTGGGCTCGTGGCATGGCCGACGGCTACTTCGGCGGCGCCGCCACGGAACTCATCAGCGCGCGGACCCGGACGGCGTCGAAGATCGGCTCGACCTTCAGCGTGCCGTCGATGATCTGTGTGCGTACCGCCTCGACTTCGGCCCAGGTCTTGTCGGGAATGTGCTTCGAGTGCAGCAGCCGCACCGAGTCGTCCGAGAGCTGCAGCCGGTAGGGGTGCGTGCCGAACTTGTCCGCCTTGAGATCCTCGATCATCGCCGAATAGACCGGCACGAGGTTCCAGACCACCGAGGAGAGCAGGTTCCCCTTGTCGATCGGCGTCTTGTCGCCGATCACATCGATGAACCAGACCTTGCCTCCGCTGGTGGACTTCTTGGTTTCGACCGCCTGCAACATGCCGAAGCTCGCACCGTCGCCCTGGCCGAAGATCACGTCGGCGCCCGCGCCGATCGCCGACTCGGTCACGCGACGGCCGCCGGCGGCATCGGAGTATGCGGCGGGACCGATGACCGCGTAGATGATGCGAATTTTTGGATCGGTTGCGTGCACGCCCTGCGCGAAGCCCGCCGACTGGGAGTTCCAAGAGGGCGGCTCGCCCGTGGTGACGATGCCCACCACCCGGGTCTCGGTGGTCCTCGCGGCCAGCACGCCGGCGAGATAGGCTCCCTGGTGGCCGGACAAGGTGTAATCCGCAACCGCACCGGGCTTCGAGTCCTTCGGCCGATCGACGATGGCCACGGGCACGTGCATCTCGGCGCCGATCTCGGGGGCCGCGGTGTTGTAACCGGCGCCATGGGCGATGATGAGACTCGCCCCATCGTCAGCGAGCTCGCGCAGCTCCGCATGCACGTCGCCATAGCCCAAACCCGTGGCGGGCATGAATTTCAATCCATATTTCGCGGCCACCGCTTTGGCCGCATTGAAGCCCTGCTGATTCCAGCCGTAATCGGTAGGCTCCTCGGGCATCATGATGGCGAGCGCCTTGAGTTCGGCGGCGGAGGCGTGATCCCAGGCGGCCAGCATCCAGCCAGCCGCCAACAGAGCACCGCGCACCAACAGGACACCGCGCACCAACAGGACACCGCGCACCGACAGGACACCGCGCACCGACAGGACAGCGGGCGCCAAAAACCTTCTCCGATGAGTCATGCCTGCAATACCTTGCGCACTGCCACCAGCTTGGCCGCCCGTGCGCTCTGGAGTTCCGCGATCCGCTCCGGAGTGTAGTCGTAAACGCCGCCGCCGGTCTTGATGCCGAGCTTGCGCTGCGCCATGCGCGCGGCAATGTAGCCCGCGGTGTCCGTGCGATTGCACAACTCCTTGTTGAGGTAGCTCGAGACCGCAGCGTAGATGTCGAGTCCGGCCATGTCGAGCAGCGCCATGGGTCCGACCACGGCCAGCTTGTAGCCGATGCCCCACGACACGCACGCATCGAGATCCTGCGGCTCGATGACGCCCTGTTCGACGAGATCGATACATTCGCGCATGACGGCGTAGAGCACGCGATTCTCGACGAATCCGGGCACATCCTTGCGAATGGTGATGGGCAGGTGGCCGCAGCGCCGGATGAGCTCGATGAGCGCACTCGCGACGCCTGGCGCGGTGTGGGCGCCCGAGATCACCTCGATCATGGGGATGATGTGCGGCGGATTCGACCAATGCATGCCGATGACCCGGCCCGGCACCCGCGTGCCTGCCTGGATCTGGGTGATCGGGATGCCGGAGGTGTCGGAGGCGAGAATCGCGTCCTCGCGCACCTGCGCCTCGATCTCGCGAAACACCTGAATCTTGAGGTCGAGATCCTCCGGCACCGTCTCGATGACGAGGTCGGCCCCCGCGACGCAGGATGCGAGAGTGTCGTGGATGGCGATGTCGTGCGCGCCGCGATCGGGCACCGCAAGTGCGGTCAGCACCGTGGCAGCCGCGGCAAACCCGGGCGCTGCCTTGGCGCGTTTGGCCGGGTCCGCATCGAAGGCGGAGACCTTCAAGCCCGCGCGCGCCAGCGTAGCGGCGATGCCGGGCCCCATGGTACCGAGACCGACGACGGCCGCGCTCTCGATGGCGGAACCCGCGACCATACGCCGGCTCAGCCCTTCGATCGCTTGTAGGCCTCGCGGGCCACGAGCTTGTCGCGCCAGGTTCTCAGGCCCGGAATCTCCGGCAGTGTGACGGGGAATGCCAGGGTGCGATCGATGATGGGCCCCAAGCAGATATCGGCGAGGGAGAACCGATCACCGGCGAGCCAGGGCCGTCCGGCCGTGCCCTTCTCCAGGATCTCCAGCTGTGCCGCCAGCTCCTTCAAGTCGGCGCCGAAGCTCGACGCGCGCTCCTCTTCCTTCTTCTTCGCCTCCCGGAACACGCCCAGGTAAGGGGCATTGAGCGAGGCGAGCTGCCAGTCCATCCAGCGCTCGACCTGGCTGCGCGCCGCCGGATCCGCGGGATGGAGCGCTGCGCCGCCGGGCGACTTCGAGCAGAGGTAGCGCAGAATCGTGTTCGACTCCCACACCGCGACATCGCCGTCCACGAGCGTCGGCACCTTGCCGTTGGGATTCAGCTTCAGGTACGCCTCGGTCTGGGTATTGTTGAACTGGCGCCCATAATCCTCGCGCTCGTACGGCAGGCCCAACTCCTCCAGCAGCCAGATCACCTTCTGCACATTCCCCGACGTACCCCGACCCAACACTTTCAACATCGTTTTCTCCCTGCACCGCGGCGCATGACATTGTTCAACGAATTCAACTGCGCGGTTTGTAGGCGACCGCATCCATTTCGATCTTGCATTCGATCACCGCGCGCGCCTCGACCGTGGTTCGCGACACGCGGCCATCCGGAAAGTACTCGGCAAAGACCTTGTTGTAACGGCCGAAATTGCGCGCGTCGGCGAGATAGACGGTGACCTTGACCAGGTCGCTCAAGTCGGCGCCTTCGAGCTGCAAAATGCGGCGGATGCCCTCGAGGGTCCAGCGCGTCTCCTCCTCGATATTGCCGCTCGACATGTTGCCGTTCTCATCCTTGGCGACCTGTCCGGAGACGTAAATGAAATCGCCCGCGCGCACCGCGGGGTGAAAAGGCAGAGTCGGATTGCGCTTGCCGATGGGAATGATCTGGTCGTTCACTGCGTGAGGCGTCCTTACACTGAATGCCGGGTTTCAAAGCACCGAGGTTTCGATGATGTCGACGCCGCGCTGCCGGTCGATCAGGTAGCACAGGCCCCGATCATCGATGGTGACGTCGTTGGAGGAGGCGAGGTTGAAGCCCTGCGGCGGATCCGCCTCGTAGAACGCGACTTCCCGCGGAGCGAAGGGATCGGCGATGTCGAGGATGCGCAAACCCTTGGCGAACCAGGCGAACGGGATGATGGTCCCCTTGAAGCGCTCCGAAGGCTGATGGCAGCCCATCATCGGCGGCTGGGGTGCGCCGTCCGGGTCGAGTCCCTCCACCTGGAAGGTGGAGATCGGCACGGGGCAGTACTCGTTGGTGATGTCGTAGATCCAGGTGAAGGCCGGCGCGGACGGCCAGAGCTTCGCCACGTCCTCGTCCGCCACCACCATCACCTTGCGACCCTTGAGCGTCTGCGGAATCGGAAGACACGTGTGGGTCGGATGCGGAAAGGCCGGCGAGGTGTTGCCGCTCGCGATGCGTTTCGGCTTCGACATGTCGGAGATATCGAGGATGTGGTAGCCGTGATGCCAGTAGCTGACATAGAGACGATCGCCCATGCGCATCGGGTGATGGCAGCGCGGCGCCGGACCCTCGGTCCAGGGATTGGTCTCGCCGCCCGCCTGCCACTGGCCCGGGATCCACCAGCGCCCGACCTCCTGCGGATGTGACGGGTCCTTGAGGTCGAGGATCATCATGATGTTGCCGATGTAGCCTTCGGCCGTGGGAGAAATGTAGGCGTAGCGGCCGTCGAAGTCGTAGCGGTGGACGCCCTTGCCATAAGTGCGCCACTTGCAGAGAAGCGCCGGCCGCGACGGCGTCGAGACGTCGTAGATCCCGAGTCCGCCGCCGAAAGCCGGGTCGCCGCCCTGACCCTGGCGTTCGTGATTCACCACCATGAGGCCGTTGGCCACCCGCACCTTGTGCGAATGCCAGCCCGGCGGCACCTCGACGCGGGCGATCACCTGGGGCTGCATCGGATCGGCGATGTCGACGATGGTCGTGCCGGTGGGCTCGCGCATGTGGCCTATATAGAGAGTCTTGCGGTCGACCCACACCTGGCCGCCACCGGGGCAGTCGATGTGGGCCAGCAGCCGCGTGTTCTTGGATCGTGCCATTGACCTCAGAATAAACGGACGATGTCGCCGCTGTCGTTCTTGCCATGCTTCTGATAGAGCGCCAGCGCCTTGAGCGTCGGCTCATCGCTTCCGACGAACAGAATGGCCGGCTCCCGGTCGGAGAGATTCACGTGTTCGCACCAGGTGCCGCCGGGAACGACGAAGGTGTCGAACGGCTCCCAGTCGACCCGCTGACCGCCGATCACGCTGTAGCCGCGGCCCTCGAACGGAGAGCAGACGAGACTCGCACTCTGTTTCAACGGCAGCGTGCGCTCGCCGGGACGCAGCATCTGCATGAAGAAGGTCATGGTCTTGTAGACGGAAAGCCCGGTGGTCGGATCGACGTATTCGACCATCAGCGCCTCGTGGCGGTCGCCGTCCCAATCGCGAAACTTCTCCAGCAGCTCGCGCATCATCTCGTAGCGGTAGACGTACATGGGCGAGGCATTGCCGGCGCCGCGGTGGTGCGAGACGAAACGCGGCAGAAAGCCGCCCCCGCCGTAAACCCGCTGCGAATAGTCCGGCGGGAAGCGCTCGGTCTGCATGGCCCGACGAACGCGCTTGCCCTCCTCCTCCTCGGTGTAGTCGTGCTCGAAATACATGGAGTTCAAAGTCTCGACCAGCGGCAGATCGAGAACGCTCAGGTTGATGGCCGGCTCCTCGCTCTGGTTGCCGTGGTTGTGCCAGGTGTCGTGCGGCGTCAACACGAGATCGCCGGGACCGAAGACGATGTTCTCGCCCTCGACACCGGTGAAATTCATCGACCCCGTCAGCCCCAGACGAATGGCATTCGGTGAATGGCGGTGCGGCGGCATGATCTCGACCGGGTCGTTCAGCCGGTAGGCGACGTACAGCGTCGAGGCGGTGGCGCGTTGCGGAGCGAGGCCCGGATTCACCAGCACCAGCGAGCGCCGTTCCGAGGTCTCGGTCCTGATCAGCTCCGCGGAACGCTTGAGGAGCGGTTCGATCTGCCGCTTGTATTTCCAGATGAACGGGACGGCTTTGCGCCCCTGTTGGACCTGGCGGTCCTCGTCGTGCGCGACGCTCTTGTCCACCACCCAGTAGGGCGCCATGTGGTTGTCGTAGACATCGCGGTGCAGGGCATCGAGTTGAGCCTCGAGCTCGCCCGCCAGCACTTTTTCCCTCGCGCCCATTGCTAAACCCTCCCGAACCAAGTTGGAAAGTGGTTCGGCCGTGAACAGAAAGGAAGTCTGACTCGAACCACCTGCGCCGTCAACCGCGTTGCGGCGGGGTTCGCCGAGCCGCGGGTGATCAACGCGCTCGAAGCCTGTGATATCGTAGGAGCCTCGAAGGGTGGCTGCGAACTATGGATAGAAGCGATCAGGCTCTGAGTAAAGTGCGCGACTTCATCGAGCGCCAGAACGTCGCCGTCGACGGCCGAATACCGCCCGAAAGGACTCTGGCCTCGGAGCTCGGCGTCGGTCGCCGCTCGGTACGGCGAGCGCTCGACGTGCTCGAACAGGAAGGCCGCATCCATCGACATCAGGGACGCGGGACCTTCATCGACACGCGTCCAACCGCCGGAGCGCCGATGCCGGCGCCGCACGCCGCCGCCTCCGGCGGCACCCGCTCGAGCTTGAGCGCGGCGCTCGACACCGTGCTCGATTACACCAATCCGCTCGAGGTCATCGAGGTGCGCCTCGCGACCGAACCGGTGATGGCGCGTCTGGCGGCACTGCGCGCATCTCAGTCCGAGATCAAGCGCCTGCAGCAGCTCGCTGCCAAGACCCGCGCGGCAGGCGACGCCGAGACCTACGAGCGCGCCGATTCGCTGTTCCATCGCACCATCGCCGAAGCGGCCCGCAACACGCTGTTTCTGGCATTCTTCGACACCATGCGCGCCAGCCAGCGCGATGTCGGCTGGCGGCGGCTCGGCGAGAATGCGCACTGTTACAAGCGCCAGTCGGTGTACGCCAACTTCCACGAGTCGATCGCCGCGGCCATCGCCGCGCGCAACGGCCAGGAGGCCTATCTGCAGATGCAGCGCCATCTCGGCGACGTGCAGCAGTACATCCACGAACAGGCTTTCCCGCGGACGGACGCAACTCAGTAGTCAGGCGCCCATTGGTTCGGTCTATACTGAACCCTCGTCTGTTCAGCGAACCAATTCATGGCGAAGACCGCGGCGTTCGACTACATCATCGTGGGTGCGGGATCGGCCGGCTGCGTGCTTGCCAACCGCTTGAGCGCAAACCCCGAGGTCTCCGTATTGCTGCTCGAGGCGGGCGGCTGGGACCGCGACCCCTGGATCCACATCCCGCTCGGCTGGGGCAAGATCCTGCAAAAGCGCCTGCATGACTGGAATTACTTCTGCGAGCCCGAGGACAGCGTCGGCGGCCGCAGCGTCGAATGCGCGCGCGGCAAGGTGGTGGGGGGATGCTCCTCGACCAACGCCATGGCCTATGTACGCGGCAATCGCGGCGACTATGACCGTTGGGCCGAAGGCGGCGCGGCGGGCTGGTCGTATGCGGACGTGCTGCCGTATTTTCGAAAAATGGAGCGGTGGGAGGGCGGCGCGAGCGAGCACCGGGGTGACTCCGGGCCGCTCGCCGTGCAGAGCTGCCGCTACCGGGATCCGCTGATCGGCGCATTCGCCGAAGCCGGCAAGACGGCCGGCCACCCGTGGACCGACGACTACAACGGCGAACAACAGCTCGGCTTTTCGCGGCTGCAGATGACCATCGGCGGCGGTCGGCGCGCGAGCGCCGCGACCGCCTATCTGCGGCCGGCGCTCTCGCGGCCGAACCTTCGCGTCGAGGTCAACGCACTCGCGCTCCAGGTGTCGATCGAGGGCGGCCGCGCGCGCGGGGTCGAGTACCTCCAAGGCGGATCCCGCCGCACGGCGCACGCCGAACGCGAGGTGATTCTCTCTGGCGGCGTCATCAACACGCCGCAGCTGCTCATGCTGTCGGGCGTGGGCGATGCGCAGGAATTGCAGCGCCACGGCATCGCGGTCAAGGCGGCGCTCCCCGGCGTCGGCCGCAATCTTCAGGATCACGTGTCGGTCATCCTGATGTACCACCGCCGCGAGCCGGGGCCGTTCCTTTCCATGATGCGCTACGACCGCATCGCGCGAGAGCTCGCGAAGGCATATCTGTTCGGCACCGGTTTCGCCGCCGACGTGCCGGGCGGCGGCGTCGCCTTCCTGAAGAGCCGTGCCGATCTTGCCGTGCCGGACATCCAGCTCTTGTTGACGGCGGCGCCGCTCGGGGCGTGGCCCTACCTGCGCCCGTTCAAGGCGCCCTTCCAGGACGGCTTCGCCTGCCGCATCGTGATGCTGCGTCCGGAAAGCCGCGGGCAGGTGTCGCTCAAGTCGGCGGACCCCGCGGCACACCCGCGCATCCTGCAACGCTTCCTCGGCACCGAGGCGGACTGGCAGGCGGTGCGTGCCGGCGTGGGCCTGGCGCGCGACCTGGCCGCGCAGCCGTCGATGCAGCGTTTCATCGCGCGCGAGTTTCTGCCGGGCGACGACCAGCGCTCCGCGGCCGACATCGACGCGCATATCCGCAACACCGCCATCACCGTCCATCATCCGGCTGGAACCTGCCGGATCGGACGGGACACGGACGAGCTCGCGGTGGTGGACACTCAACTCAAGCTTCGTGGAATCGATGCGCTGCGGGTGGTCGACGCCTCGGTCATGCCGGACCTTCCGAGCGGCAACATCAATGCCGCGGTGCTGATGATGGCCGAGAAGGCGGCCGATCTCATTCGCGCGTGAACTTCGATGTACTCATCGTGGGTGCGGGCTCGGCGGGCTGCGTGCTGGCGGCACGGCTGAGCGAGAATCCGGCCTTGCAGGTGGGTCTCCTGGAGGCCGGGGGACCCGCGACCGATCCCGACATCGCGATTCCGCAGAAATGGCCGCTGCTGCCCGGACGCGACTACGACTGGGCCTACCGCACCACGCCGCAGGCGGGCAGCGCCGGGCGCCTGCACGATTGGCCCCGCGGCCGGGTGATCGGCGGGTCGAGTTGCCTGCACGCCATGGCACACGTGCGCGGCGCGCGGGAGGATTTCGACGCGTGGAGCGAGGCCACGGGATCGCGGCGCTGGTCGTACGAGGGGCTGCTGGCGGGTTTTCGCAGGATGGAGAGTTTCTCGGGAGGCGCCTCCGAACAGCATGGCGCCGACGGACCGCTGACGGTGATGCTGCCGGACGCGGACTTGAGCCCGGTGGTCCGCGCGTACATGGCCGCCGGGCGCGCCG